>Ga0116160_1000104_pt1 | contig 100846 bp, 85 predicted proteins | sample AD_JPNAS2_MetaG_FD_89879 | JGI IMG/M metagenome (GOLD analysis project Ga0116160, IMG submission 89879) | Active sludge microbial communities of municipal wastewater-treating anaerobic digesters from Japan - AD_JPNAS2_MetaG | ecosystem: Engineered > Bioreactor > Anaerobic > Digestate | place...
GGTGGTGGGCGAGATCAACCTGACCTGCGGTCAGTGTGAAACCTGCCGGGCAGGGCGCCAGACACACTGTACCGACCGCCGTGCGCTGGGTATTCAGGGGGCCGACGGCGTGCTGGCAGAATATTTCACCCTGCCGCTGGCGAACCTGCATCCCGTACCGGAGGGCATCCTGGAAGAGGCGGCGGTCTTCACCGAGCCGCTGGCCGCGGCGCTGCAGATCCAGCAGCAAGTGCACATCCAGCCGGAGATGAAGGTTGTGGTGGTCGGTGCCGGGCGGCTGGGTTTGCTGATCGCCCAAACGCTGAAGCTGACCGGCTGTGACCTGGCGGTGGTCGTACGGCGCGAGGCGCAGGCCTTGCTGCTGGCGCGCTGGGGTATCCCCGCGGTGGATGAACGCACACTGGCAAAGAGTAGGGCAGACCTGGTGGTGGAGGCGACGGGTTCACCGGCGGGGTTTGCGATCGCGCGTGAAGCGCTGCGCCCAGCGGGCACGCTGGTGCTGAAAAGCACCTTTGCCGGGGATGTGAGCCTTAACCTTTCGGCATTGGTGGTGGATGAGATCAGGCTGGTGGGCAGCCGCTGCGGGCCATTTGCGCCGGCGCTGCGTTTGTTGGCAGCTGGTTTGGTGGATACAGCGTCGTTGGTGAGCGTGCGCTACGGGCTGACACAGGGGGTGGAAGCGTTTGAGAGGGCCGAGAAGCGTGGTGTGCTGAAGGTGCTGGTGACCGGTGAGTGAGGGGAGAAAGATAAAATATAAGAATAAATTGAGTGCTCTTATGCCAACATAAGCAGCATAACGCAATAGTCCCGCATCATACCAACGTAATGTTTTCAAATCCTTAAACTGGAACGTATTTTTAATATTTGTATAGGCAGCCCGATTCGCCTACTAATTTCCTAAAAGTGCTGTTTCGATTTATTGAGGCAGTTTAAACCAATTAATTGACATCATCCAAATCAAATTCTTTTTTCCAAACAAAACTGCCACCTATTGATTTACAATTGCGATATTGAGTCTCACCGAATTGAAATTGATTGGAGGAAATCATGAACTATCAAGATCTTGTTAGGGATTTTGCTCAGAGAACAAAACACAACCTGGAAACGCTTCGAGCTTTGCAAGCGGAAAGACCTGACGTAGAGGTCTTTGAAGTCACACAGATAATCAATTCTTTGCTCAGACTCTTAGTATTTCAACAGCAATATTTCGTTAATAATATCTCCTAAATTTCTCTTGAAGGAATGGTCAAATTCGACTGGGCTCAACCGCGAGTACATGCCAAATTTTAGCAAATCAAGATAATAAATCATTAGATCCGATATCTTAGAAATGTAGTTTCCCATTGCACCATCGAGTTCACTGTGGATGCAATGGGGTAGAACAATGGTCTGATTGTCTGGAGTTATAACAATCCCCGGGAAAGCACTGTCAATTGGAAAGCACAATTATCCCTCGTCGATATCGAGAAGATAACAGACCGGGTTTTTTAACCATATTCTGAATGAAGTTATTTTACTGATAATCTGAAGTGGGTGATTGTCAGCATCATAAAAAACCTAGCTCTTTGCGACCTGCCAGACAAGGGTCGGTCCATTACGGTAACTGGCAAATTAGAGTGGTTACTGGTTCAAATTTTAAGAGCTCATGAATGAAAAACCAAAGAGAAATATATCAGTTTTTCTAAAAATATTTTTTACTATTATAATTTTCCTGTCGATGCCAAACTTTCATTCTCCACCCATTGTATGTTTTCAATATGGAAGTTATCCCTTTTATTAATGATTAGATCTGCAGGCAATTGGTGTGATAATACAAGATTAATATTGACCAAATCTACATTTTGAATTTGTTTTTCGACCCAATCTGGATCTTTACCTCCTCTTAAATGGCGATCACGAAGACCTGATACAAGATTATCAGGCGATGCAGTAATTGCAATACGATAGTCAAAATAATTTTGAAAAGTTACCCATGGTTGTTGATCCAATAGCCAATAATTACCTTCTAGAATCACAATTAGATGATTCTTGTTTAACAAACCAGCATTTTCAATTGGGTCATGCTTTTCACGACTGTATACCGGAAATGATACACTCTCTCCTGAAGATACTTTATTTAAAAATGCTTTAATTTTACTGTGATCATAAGTTGCAGGATCTCCTTTGATTTGTTTTAGCTCAATTGAGGTTCCTGACCTCACCAATGTGTGCTCCTCCAAATATTTATTTGTAAAGTGCCATCCATCTAAGCCTGCAACAATTGAAATGTTTTTTCCAACCAGGGTATTTATTACGTTATTCAGTATTGCGGCAAAAGATGATTTTCCGCAACCCGGAGGACCAGCAACAGCGATAAGGACTCTTTTATTTTGTTTTACGTGAGTTAATAATATTTGGGCTATAGGAAGGTAATAATTCTCAACTTCCGACGGATTAATCAGCAACGGGTATTCCGTGCCATCTAGAAAAATCTGTTTATTTTTAATCTTTTCCCAAATCATCTTCATAATATCTACTTGATAAAAATGTATTAATCTGTTCAGTGTTGGGAATTCCAATACGCCCGCCGGGAGAAGTTGCCTTAATTGCTGCTGCAGCTGTGGCGAATGTGATAGCTTCAATGATTGACTTCCCTTTAACTAATTCGGCTACGTAAACACCATGAAACACATCGCCACAGCCTGTCGTATCAACTACATCCACCGAGAAAGCTGGATAATGGTTAACATCTCCTCCAAATTCAGAATACCAACTTCCTTGCTCGCCAGCCGTGACGACACATCCAGCTCGCGAGGAACCACTCAACTGCCTTACAGCATCTTCAACATCTTGCTTCCCCGTGAGTTGATGGGCAAAGTTGGCACTTATTATCAAATGATCAATCAGGTTGAGCAGTTCATCAAACCCAGGAATTCTATTAGTTTCTAAATCGGCAACAACCTGGATGCCCAAATCTTTTGCGATTTTTGCTGCTTTCAGTCCAGCGAGAGGCACATGATGGTCAATGAATAGAATTTTACACCTTGAAATTAAAGCCTCATTTATTGCCTCAAGAGGCGGCTCTACCACTCCAGTTTTATAAAGGATCGTTCGTGTATGGTCTTTTTTGTCCACAAATACCCATGCATGAAAAGGAACTCCATGTTCGGAATAAACACAAGGAGAACAGTCAACGTTCTCTTTCTTCAATTCTTCAAGTGTAAAAACAGAGAGTTCATCTGATCCGATTAATGAGCAGAAAGCTGTTTTCGTTCCTTGTCTTGCAGCAGCAACAAGGGCAGTAGCCACAAGGCCACCACCCTGGCGCTGAACATCACAAACTTCTACCTTTTCATCGGGTTGTGGAAATTGATTTAAATAAATCAATTCGTCCACTGCAGAATTCCCAATACCCAGAATATCCCAATCAGTTTCACTCATATATAATAAATCAACTCTCTAGATTATTATTATCAACCGATTCACTTATTGATCCTTAGACTTTCTAAATGAATTAATTCTAGTTCACCCCGATTATTTTCTGGATCGAAATAGCATTCCAATATTCGTTCGTGGGGTAAGTCATTGATACGTTCATTCAAAATTTCCAAAGCTCGACAATTTATTTGAACAGCTTTTTTAACTGGCATACGTTCCGGGTTAATATCAATTCCAAAATAACCGCGATAACCATACATCTTAAGTGCGTACAACGCAGATTCCGCTTGTTGTATCTCTACCGCACCAACATTGAGATCCTGGTCATAATTGCCAAGGGGCTGACTATTCCAATGCGTGTGTCCCATTCTACCCTGTCGCATAATACGGCTGAAAACATAAGGGGTGTCTTCAAATCCCATACGGATGTGACCAATTTCTGGCTGCATTCCAACCAGAGTATGTCCTTGTTCTAGAAGTTTAACGTTTTCTGGGTTGCGCAGGCGACTTTCAACATCCTGGGCAAAAATCAAACCATCGGCGGTTGTGCGGTAAATATTGTTAGGAATAGGCTCATACGGTTTTGGTTCAATGTTAACTCTTGTGCCAGGCACTTCATCTAAGAGAGATGCAAGCATTTCTTCGTAGCGATCCCACATATCATAGTAATGATGACCATATGAAATCGTGTAACCATCAATTCCAGGCCACAATCCCATACCCTCAGCACCGACTTCTTTTGCCAATTTGAGGGTGTTTAAAGTCATTTGATAAGCTTTTTCTTGTTTGTCTTTGTACGGATTGGAAAGAGTACCAAACTCAAAATCCTTGTAAAAAAAGCTGAAAGGTCCTAGCCCAATTAAGCGAATTCCAGTTTCTTTTTCAAGCTGTTTATATAAATGGAGATTCTCCTCGTTCACTTCAGTGGGATAATGTGCTTCTACTCCTTTTACGCCGTATTCAGCTAGCTCTGCTGCCAACTCAAGACGTTCAGGAATAGATATTGACTTACCATAATTCTCATGAAAACGACTTCCACCTGGAGACAAAAACCAGATGCCGACCGACGGTTTAATATCCAGTGAAAAAGTCTTTAGATGTTTTAATAATTCATCTGGACTCCGTCTTTCCTTTTGATAACGTAGATCTGTTAAACTCATAATTAAACTCCTTTTTCTGTAATTATTACATGTCTTAACTATTATTCAATTGAATACCGACTTCGAAAGGCGGTGGAGGACAATGGGTAATCAATAATTCTTTTCCATTCCATTGCCAAGATGGTTTCAAATTTTCGGGGTTTTGTTTCTGATCAATATTCGAACCATTTATCTGAACATTTTTTGGAATACTAATTCCGACAATCTGGATGTTATAACTTTTTATTGAAGCACCTACTTTTATAGTAATAAAGTTTTCTGTGGAAGTACAACTTATTTCTGTACATTCCTGATCATCAGTGAATAAAAAGTCACTATTCAAGCCAGGAAAAACAAGTAAGGAAATCAAGTCTATTGGGTTTTCGCTGATAAAACTAATGTTAGGGCCCATTGGAATGATCGCGCCCCGGCGGATAAAAAGAGGAAGTATATCCAAAGGAGCTTGATAAACAATAGATTTTTGGCCTTGATAGATGTTCCTTGTCCAATAATCGAGCCAATCTCCTTGAGGAAAATAAACATCACGTTCATCTTGATCGGAAAGAATCGGCGCAACCATTATAAAATCTCCTAAGAGATATTGCGAATCAACAACTTGGGAAGCTTGGTCATCCTGCCATTCAAGAACAAATGGTTTCATCAAAGGCAGGCCAGTTTGTGCTGATGAAATCGCAGATGAGTAAATATATGGAATTAATTGATACCTCAACTTGGTGTATTTTCGAAATATTTGTAACGCTTCTTCACCGTACTCCCAGGGTTCTCGCGGGGTAGTTCCGTGGCATCTAGCCACCCCACTTAACAATCCCATCTCTGCCCAACGTATATATAACCGAGGTGAAGGTTTTTCACCAAAAAATCCACCAATGTCTGATCCCCAAAATGGAATTCCTGAGAGTCCCAAACTTAGCCCACCTCGTAACGAACCGGCTAAACTTGAATAACTGGTTTGCGGGTCACCACCCCAATGAACCGGATACTGTTGCGACCCAATTCCTGCTGATCGAGCCCAAACCAAACCCTTACCATGATAGTGTTTTGTCGCTTCAAAAATTGAGCGGTTATATAACACTGCGTACAGATTATGAAGTCTTTTACCTGTAATTCCTGAATGAGGAGAGACTGCATCAATGGGAACTTGTTCTCCAAAATCGGTTTTAAAAACATCTACACCCTGATTAAGCAAGTCAAAATGCTTTTCCTGAATCCACTTAACAGCCTCCGGATTTGTAAAATCCACCAAAGCTGCCGGAGGTGCTGGGGGCAATCCATCAAATGAGCCAACTGTTTCTTGACCTTTAAAATCTTCTTGCTTATGTGAAGCCATGACAAGACCTGTGTTGATCAGATAAGTGTTGCCTTGAGGATTCACCAGTAAGAAGCCGCCTCGTTCACCTTCTTCAAACATTTCAGTACCTGAAGGAACAAATGGACCTTCCCATACGCATGTTTTGAACCCTTGTTCTCTTAAACCTGTAAGCATTTCCTTTGGATTAGGAAAGCGTTCCTCATCCCATAGAAGATCACATTGATGTGCATCTCTGACCCAATAACCATCAAAAACTAATACGTCCGTTGGAATATCTAGTTCCCTTAATTTTCGAGCGACTTCTTCAGCAGTTTGCCGATTATGAAAATAGCATCGTGACATCCATAATCCAAAAGCCCATTGGGGAGGGATTTCTGGTTCACCTGTAAGATTGTGATATGTTTTCAACACTTTTTTTAATGAAGGTCCATAAATAATAAAGAAGTCCAATTCCGAATCTTTAACTTTGAAAACATAGGAGGCCCGGCTGATATCAGGGTCTCCCACCATATGTTCAATACATGCTGTGCTGTGGAATAATATGCCATAACCTTGAGTAGAAAGAAAGAAGGGAATATTTTTATATGCACGTTCAGTCTCAACCCCGTAAGCATCCTTGTTCCAAGAGACTAAAGTATGTCCTCGCTTATCATGCGCAAAAAATTTTTCTCCAAAGCCATATAATCGTTCCTCTGGTTCTAACCCGTAAGAGTCTACAATGGCTGAGATTTTGCTGTCAGATTTCGAAATACCTAAAAATGGGACATTTGACGACCCCCGAACATTAATATCATTTCGTTGCTGACGCCAAATCTTTTTTCCTTTATCCGTTTCTACTCGCCACTCGAAAGGTGAAAAGTCTATATAACAAACCAGATCGTTGTCATACAAAACAACACCATTTGTAACTTCTTTTAATTGCGCTGATTGAGAAATTTCTGGTGGTTTTACAAGTGGGAATTGTTGATCGACTTTGTTTTCATAGAGTTTAAACCGAATCAAATTATTCGAGTAAACAATTATTTCAATTGTTAACAAAGAATGAGCTTCCGTTCTTCCAAAAAGTTTAACCCCACCTGGGATTAATTCATAATTCTCAATTGATTGTACTGTTTCAAATTGTTGATTGAGATGAATCATAGAACTCCTTATTTTATGCTTTGATTGAACCAGCCATGATGCCACGAACAAAATAACGTTGCAGAGAGAAAAACACAATTATTGGAATCGATGATGAGATAAATGCAGCGGATGTTAATAATTCCCAACCTTGCCCTCGTGATCCAACTAACGTGCTTAATGTAACGGTTAACGGAGCAGCATTTGGATTGCCACCTAAAAATAATAACGCAATAAAAAGGTCATTCCACACCCATAAAAATTGAAATATCGTAATAGATGCCAATGCGGGAATTGACAATGGCAGGATGATATGACTAAATATTTGGAGCGTTGATGCACCATCGATTGAAGCAGAGTCCAACAATTCATGCGGGATCTCTTTAAAAAAATTATAAAGAAAATAAATGATTAAAGGGAGTCCATATCCAGTATGTGCCATCCAAATACCATAAAACTTTCCTGTTAGACCAATCTTATTGTATAGAGTTAAAATTGGAATAACCGTTGCTTGAAGAGGCACAGAAACTAGCGAAATCGTTCCGGCCAACAAAGCCGTTCGTAATGGGAACTTCATCCAGGCAAATGCCATTGCTGCTAATGATGCTAACAGAATAGGTAAAATAGTTGATGGAATTGTTACGATAAGGCTATTAATAAAAGCCCTGCCCATGTTTCCGTGAGTCAATACTTTGATATATCCAGCCAAAGTCAACTTAATACTCAGAGGGTCAGTGAAGATTGTCCACCAACCAGTCCGAGCGACATCAGCAGCAGTTCGGAAAGAGGTGATTAACACACCGAAGGTTGGTAACAACCAAACGACTCCAATAAAAATCAAAAAACTGTGCAAGAATAAACGATTGATTTTCTTTTTTATTACATTCATAATCAAGTCACTTGAGATGATCTGTGAAAAACGCTTATTGACATAATAGCAATAGAAGCAACCAATAAGATGGTAGCAATTGCACTGGCACGACCTAAATTCCAATAAAGGAATAATTCTTTATACATTCTATTTGCAAGAACCTCAGTATCAAATAAGCCATTGGTAGTGATATAAATGATATCGAAGACTTTTAAAGAAAACACAAGCATCGTTACGGTTACAGTACTAATTGTTGGCATGAGCATAGGAACAACAATTTTCCAAAAAAGATGCCATTCATTTGCACCGTCAATTTTTCCAGCTTCTAATATTTCGGAAGAAAGCCCTTTATAAGCAGCTGAAAAAACCGTCATGCAAAAACCTGTCCATATCCAAACCCCAATGATGACTAACGCAATATTATTAATCCAAGGGCCTCTTGATAACCAATCCAAAGGTTTGCCCCCAGCGGTAACTACGATCCAATTTAAAAACCCGATCTGACCCACCTCAACAGGTCGAAAGGCATACATAAAGCGCCAAACCACCCCAGCACCAACAAAAGAGATTGCCATTGGAAGAAAAATTACTGATTTTAAGATCTTTTCATATCTAACTTTATCTACTAAAACTGCTAATAATAACCCCAGTGAAACAGTGATAACTGGAAACACGATCATCCATAGCAGATTATTACGAATTGCCAGCTTTGTTGCATCATTTGTGAAGACATACAAATAATTTTTAAAACCAATAAACTCGATTGATTTTGAATCTTTGAAACTTATAAATAGTGTGTTAATTGTTGGGTACACTAAAAAGAAAAGAATCAAAACACTAGCGGCAAAAAGATAAAGCCATGGGATAATTGGTCGTGTCTTCAAAAGTCCTCATTTCCCATAATGGCTTACCTAGTTCAAAGTCTAGGCAAGCCATTATTATAGTTTTCTTAATTGTTAATATGCATCTTTTGAATCTTCTTCAATGGTATTTAGAACCGAATCTAAGTCTTTTCCATTGACGTAATCAACGACACCTTTCCAGAATGACCCAGCACCGATAGAAGACGGCATCAAGTCTGACCCATCAAAACGAACTGAATCTGCTGTGCTTAATAATTCAGCGCCTTTTTGCAATAGTGGATCATCGTAAGTACTGGAAGGCACCAGTTTATTTGCAGAAAGACGTCCAAAATGAACTGCAATAGCAACTTGTGCTTCCACATCTGCCCAGTAATTCATAAATTCCTGGTTTGCTGGGGTATCACGGAACATAATTAACATTTCACCCGCTGAAAGTGCCGGGGTGCCAAAATTTGGATTGATTGATGGAAGCATAAAGAAGTCGATATCCTTTCCTGGAATTAAATCAGGAAAGTGATTTCGTATAAAATCATAGAGAAACAAAGCTTGGCGATGCATGTATGCGTTGGGCGGATCAGTGTATAGAGCATCAGCACCATCACCAAAGTCAATGCTTAATTCAGCCGACGTTCCCCCAAAAACATAATCCTCATTTAAACCAATTTCGCCGAATATCTCCCAAGCATCTTTAACTCTCTGATCAGTCCATGGAATATCGTGGTCAACCCACTGATCGTACACTTCCGGACCAACCGTTCGCAACATAATGTCTTCAATCCAATCAGTCCCAACCCAACCAGTAGCGTCTCCACTACCCATGGCAATTGACCAAGGAGCAACTCCATCGGCTGCCATCTGTTCTGTTAGAGCAAGCATCTCATCCCAAGTGTTCGGTACAGAATAACCTTTTTGCTCAAAGTATACCGGGCTATACCATACTATGCTTTTAATAGATACAGGGCCGAAAATTCCATACAGGTGATTATTCTCAGAAGCTAGTCCAAGCCAATCAGCTGCATAAGCATTATTTAGTTTGTCCATATCCATAAAAGAATCCAGCGCAACTAGAACATTGTCTTTTGCAAGTTCAGTTGTGACAGATGGAAGTGGGCTGATATAAAAATCTGGAGGATTTCCTGACCGTGCTCGGGATAATACAACTGAGACGTCTCGCGTTCCAGTGTAATTCACCTTGATCCCTGTGCTCTCTTCAAATGGAGCAATTACCTTCTCTAAAGCTTCTTGTTCTAATCCTCCCCAAGGTCCGAGAATTTCTATTTGCTGATCACCAACGTCTGGGGCTGGCTCATCATCAGGAGAGACTTCTGGTTTGGGTGCACATCCAGATATTACCCCAACTAAGAATACAAACAGTAAACCAAATGCAAACAATCTTTTCATAACATTTTCTCCTATTTCTCAGGTTTTATTTTTAATATCACGAATACCTTGTCTTCTTAATAAAAAATATATCTTATTTGTCCTCCTTTCAATCTTTATGTATTACCTTTCACAAGCAGAACAGGATTGGCGAATGATAAGCTGAGGCTTTACAAGAATTCGATCTTCAATAACATCATCTTTATTAATCCCATTGATTAATTCCATTAACAAATTTACTGCTTTCTCTGCCATAACTCCAACAGGTTGACGGACTGTAGATAAAGCGGGATAAAAATCGGATGAAATCTCAATATCATCAAAACCAAGAACTGAAACATCTTCCGGTATGCGTAATCCCATACGCAAAACACTAAACATGGTCCCTATAGCAGCTAAATCTGTCGCGCAAAAAATTGCAGTTGGTGGTTGCTGTAAAGATAAGAGCCTTTGAGCACAAGCAACAGCTTCTTTTCGTTCAGAATGACAAGTCTTTACATAATCTTTATTTAAAAATAATGAATTCTTTTTATAATAATTCTGAAAATACTCTTCCCGCTCTTTGACACCACCATGTCGCAAATCACTAATAAATGCAATGTCTTTATGCCCAAGATCTCTGAGGTAACTAATCCCCATGTATACCCCTTTCTTTTCATCAATATTGACAATCGGAGCGTCAGCACTTTGGCCACGAGCAACAGTGACATAAGGAGTGCCTGATTTTCTTAATTCATTAATGATTGCAAAATCGCCAGGGATATCGCCAATTAATAAAAGCCCATCAAAAAAATGGCTGTGCATGTAAGCAATATGTTTTCCCGCTTGATCGAGATCATACTCTGCATTAGCCAGTAAAAGGTTCAATCCATGTTCTCGAACCTTTTTCTGAATTTCCTTTGCTAATAAAGACAGAAAGGGATCACCGATATCACGAACAATTGCGCCAATCACACCAGACCTTTGTGTCCGCAGAGCAGTTGCAAATATATTTGGTTGATAGCCAAGTTTGCGAGCCGCTTCAATAACCTGGTTTTGTGTTGCCTCACTGATTTTAATGTGCCCTTCTCGATGATTTAAAACTCGAGATACTGTTCCTACGGAAACATCTGCTTCTCTTGCCACATCCATTAAGGTAACTCGTTTTGAATTTGACACAGTTATTAATTCTCCAAATATCGTTATACGTATAACGTTTGCACCCATTATAACAGGTTTTTATTATTTTTCAAGCCCCTGTATGGGTTCAATACATATGAGACAATTTGGGGATCTGTATGGGTTCAATACATAAGAGACAATTCGAGGGTCATCGAGGGGTGGTTTTGTTTAATAAACCAATATAATTGGCTATTTAGAACTTGTGGAGAAAATTTTATGTTTATTGTGCATGTTTGATAATTCCTAACACATCCGTGAAAAGAATCTTTCCAATCTTTTTCTCCACTTGAAAATTATCCAAAGATTGTTAGCTCTATTAATATAGTTGGCTAAGCATTTCCAGTCCAAATTATTATCAGGAAATGCATAATGGCTGAGACCCACTTCATAAGCCTGAGACATAAGTCATTTTGGTACAAATATTTGTTCTCTACGCGTAGGGAGAATGAGGTTGTTATCTTTGTTGTTTGCACAGCCCCGTTATGCTACACAAGTCTAGTTGACTGAGAATGCGCAGCAATGAATATGTCTCCAAAGGCGTGGATATTGAAAGGTGTTTCGGGGAAAATACTCTCTGTAAAAGTTCAAGTCGGTTATATCTTGAGTGATCCTGGCCAGGAGTGAACTCGGGAGTATTGAAAATTGAATAACTGCTGTACCATGCGTCCAGCTGGCGCAGCCCGTTCATCCGCCCAACCGTTGCGTGCTTTTTGTTTTAACCCCGAGAAAGGAGGTTTATGGAAATAAAGGTCAAGATACTCAGTACATGTCAAGGTTGTGACAGCCAGGCCTATCTGACATCAGCCAAGAGCATCGACTCCAGCGGCGAGGAGTATCAACGTTACCTGCCCTGCCCGACCTGCAACGGCTCTGGTCAAACCGGCAAGTGGATTGCCCTGTCCGAGCTCCAGAAACTGCTCAATGCGCTTGTATGCCCCCATGAGCACGTCTCACAAATCGGCGGCTTCCACTTTTCTGCCGGCGAAGTGTGGGATGACATCCGGGATATCTGCGAAGATTGCCGCTACTTTACCGCCATATCTAGCGCCCCCGGGGCGGCTCGAACGCCCAACCAACTGATTCGAAGGAGCACAATTGGATATATAGACCGTATATATAAGGGTAATAAGTTCATCTACCCCTATATGTATGGGTATTTTTGTATATTAAGCCTAATAAGTATAAGAATTATCACCCGGTTGCAGTAAGGTTGCAGTAAATATTTAATGATTATGATTGTGAAATCTTATTGCTGCATAATTAGGAATGGTGAAGTAATAATAATCGTTCTTTAGAATTGGGACGGAAAATTTTATTAGCTTATAAGTAGGAAGAAATCAGATAATTATTGCGGAATTAGATTTCTAAAAAAATGATATACTATATTTATCTGAGCAAATCTTCATAATTAATAAGGAGGTAATTTTGAAATCAAAAGACTATATCCCGCCCTATATCCTTGCTGCACAAACTGCTTTTCTTATCTCAACATTTTGGGTTTTGGATTATTTAAAGAGTTATGGATGGGGTTATTATTATTTCAAGGAGCAAATCTATAAACTTATAACCTCTTCTGTTGCATTAGCTGATTCAGACATTGGAGTAATTGCTCTTTTCATAATTATTTCAAGATATCTAATATCTTTTGGTATTCTTTGGCCAATTTTAACTTGGGTGTTTAGCCTAGTCTATAGAGAATTCTCAAAGAAAAATAAAAATAAGAAATATCAAAAAACAAGTTCTGTGGACGGGGATTATTTGCAGAATAATTGATTTCTTTCCTACACCAGTGGATCGTATCGTAAAAAGGTGGAGATTCTAAAGCTAAACCAGGTATGATATCTAAGATAGTAAACCTGTGCTAATGTAATGCATGCTATTAACACAAAATATCGATAAGAAATTATTGAAAAGGATAACATTAATCCAGTAAAAATATCCACTCTTAAGGATAAGTAAATTAATGGGGAGCACTAATTATAAGACCACTTCATTACCCAGATGGACCAAACAAATATAAAAAATACACGAGAGGAATATTTTGGTCTTCGTTCTGTTTCCACCAATATCACGACCTATTTTTTACCCTGCATAATAACAATTTCGCCAACAGCCAGATACTATGAACTCTATTGTTGGTTGTTACATGAATACGCAGGAGAACACCCAAAAGGCTATTCATTTCCGAAATTTATTAAAAAGCATGAATTAATATTTGGATTGACTAATTTACTTTTTGACAACATACATTCTTATAGAATTTACAGGCTAATTTATTTTAGTTATAGATGGAGATTATGATGAGATTTATGGTTTTGAAGGATGTGTACCTTATTTATATATGAATCTATGGAGAATCAATATTAATTAATGTTTGCTAAATAACTTTGGTTTTAAAAAGAAACCGCTTACAAATTACTTTTGGATAGAAAATAAAAAAATGTTTCACTAAAACAACTTTGTGATTCACCAACTAAATCTAATAAGATCGCAAGTATCAATGCAGTCAGATCATGTCTATAATAGATGAAAAGCTAGGAGCACAATTGGATATATAGACCGTATATATAAGGGTAATAAGTTCATTTACCCCTATATGTATGGGTATTTTTGTATATTAAGCCTAATAAGTATAAGAATTATCACCCGGTTGCAGTAAGTTTTGGGCGACTAATTTTCCCACAGCGTGGGAAAAAGTGGTATTTTGTTCACTAATATAAGGCCTTTAATCGTTTACATCTCTACACCTCTACAAGTTTGAATATTGTCTATGGTCTAACTAATGAAGGGAGGATTTTGTGTTGCAATAATCACTACGCCTGGCTGGCAGGCTGATTTTCAACAGAAAGGAGAAATCCAATGCAAAAACCAATGGTCACTTATGTTGAAGCTGTTGCTAACATCTAGGATCGCGGGGATCTAATCCTGATAACAGACCCTTTGGAGGTTGAATATATCCTGGATTACCTTGGGTACCCCGCATCCGATGACGAAAATCCGATTGAGTTTTCTGGGTTGTTCGTTTTGATCGGAAATGGGGGTTATGAGGAGGTGTATGGTTTTGAAGGATGTGTTGCTTATCTGCACAAAGATCTCTGGAGAATTGATCCACAATGGGTTGTTGAAGTATAGGCTCTTTTCACTGTAAAAGAATACTGTGATCTGCTCTTTTTATTTATTCTAAGCTCTAGTTTACAGAAACAATGTTGCATCATCATTTTCAAGGCGTATAGGTTTATTTGTAAACCAATATTCATAGTAAGTCTGAAATAATTAATAATAAAGGATATACTATTAGAAAATTCATTGAGGTTACATATGTCTAATTTCATTTCACTGAATTACATCCAGGATCTTCGAAATTTCGTAAATAAGGAACAGGACACACAGAATAATCAAGTTCGAGACCTCTGGTCACAATCTGCAACCAAAAGGGTTTCTGAGGGAGAAGCGATAAAAGATATTTCGATCATTCAGTACTTAAATAACCAACTCCGTTTAAGCTGCAGGGAAAATTTGTCTAAATTCAGAGTGGGTGATTCTCTCAGACTAAATCGTGATGATCCGAGAGGTTTACATTACGTTTGTGAGTTAGTTTCAGAGAATGGAAATGAATTATTGGTCAAATCTGGCTACCAGGTTTTTTTCGATCAAAGAGTCAGGGGTACAGGCTGGGTCCTGGATAGAAATCTTATAGATATCCGAGGTCTTCAGTTAGGGATATTGGATTCCATAGGTTATGATCCACAACTAACCAATTATTTTAATAAATTGCTAAATGGCAGCATTCAAATGTGTTTTGATCAGCAAAGAATGTCACAAGGCAAATATATCGCTGATTCTAACGGTCTTAACGATAGTCAAACCGAGGCTTTTTCGAAAGCATATGCTGCACAGAATTATTATTTAATCCAGGGACCTCCAGGCACAGGCAAAACCCTTGTTTTGGCCTACCTTGCCAAAGCATTTGCTCAAGAAGGACAGCGAGTGCTCATCACTGCTTTTACGCATCGTGCCATCAATAATGCTTTGGTAAAGATATCAAAGGCGACCAAGTATCCACATGTGATAAAAATCGGTCAATATGAAAACGCAGATGACCTAGATTATCAAGGCGGCGCTGTGGCAAATTATGAATATATTGATGACTATCCATACTACCCAAATAATCAGGGTGTTATCATTGGGGCGACATGTTTTGCTCTCCGCACAAGACGATTACAAGAAATGGAATTTGACACAGTGATTTTTGATGAGGCGGGACAAGTGACTTTACCTTTAGCATTTGCAGGCATGATGGCAGGGACCAAATCGATTTTTATTGGAGATCACCAACAGATGCCACCAGTAATAGTGGCGGAACACAACCCAAAATGGGTCAGCTCGTCCATTTTTGAACGGCTTTATCAACACTACCCAGGGACCATGTTGGATACAACATATCGCATGAATAAGGAAATTAACGACTTTCCCAGTCGAGCTTTTTACGGTGGAAAATTAAAAATTTCTCCGAAGAATATGAATAAGAAACTGCATCTGAAAAAGACGTCATCACTTTTCTTTCCTATTCTCAATCCTGAAGAACCAGACATTTTTGTTGAAATTCAACACAAAAAACGAGGAATGCGTTCACCAGAAGAAGCAAAGATAGCTGCTCGGCTGGTTCTGGACGCGGTGGATTGTGGTGTGCCGGCTAACGAAATCGCTGTAATTGCACCTTATCGAGCACAAGGCAGGTTAATTAGAAGCCTAATTTATGAAAATTGTGGATCTATGACACATATCCCGAGCGACTGTGTCGTTGATACGGTTGAAAGAATCCAAGGGCAGGAAAGAGAAATGATCATCATTTCATTGACAACCAGTGATCCTGAGCATGCATCACATAGAGCTGAGTTTTTCTTTCAACCAAATCGACTAAATGTGGCTATTACACGCCCCCGGGTAAAGCGAATTGTGCTTGGCAGCCCATTATTATTTCGCGCTAGATCAAAGGATAAAGAAATTCAAGAAAACATCAATTTGATTTATGAATTTTACAAACAAAGCAAAATCATAAAATTGAGATGATCTGATATCGACCTGGTTTAAATAATTTCTTTATTAATCGCTTATCAATGTATCGGTTTTCTCCAAGCCATGGAGAACTATTTTCCTATTGATTTCCCCCATTTCAATCCTCATTTCCCTAAACATCATTGAAACACACCAGGCCAAATCAAATTGTTATGCATTTTCATTAAAAATACCGCAGAAAAGTTATCTGGGTATTCTAACTCGAAAAGTAAGACCTGATAGGCTAACAGGTTAAGTTATAATACGCATAACTGGCGTGTAAAAATTAAATACACCCAAACAAAGTTTTTAGCCGGCGGATATTCAATGGAGAGTTTGTATTATGGCTAAACTCGAAGACCTGAAAGAAAACTCACGAGTTGCCGGGATCCTGAGCCATCAACCAGTAACCATCATTACAGTTAATTGGCGTGGGGAGACCGCTGTTGAAGTGGTATACAAAAAACCTGATGGTAATGTTGATAACCAGTTGCTTTACCGGAGCGATGAAGATAAATTAGAGATCCTGAAAGAAGAACACAAAAGAGATTTTTCTGCAGACCCTGAAGCTTTTAAGCTTGCCGCTGAAGCCTATAGAATTCATCTGGCACATTTGTTTGATCCGGTTTTAGCTGTGCACACATCACTCATCGAGCCGTTGCCGCATCAGATCATCGCTGTCTACGAGCAAATGCTTCCTCGGCAACCTTTACGCTTTCTGCTTGCAGATGACCCAGGCGCAGGCAAGACCATCATGGCCGGATTGCTGATCAAAGAGCTGAACATCCGGGGGGATGTGGAACGCAGCTTGATCTGTGTACCCGGGAATCTTGCTGCTCAATGGCAGGATGAACTGTGGTTCAAGTTTCATTTGAGTTATGAAATTATTACTCGAGAAAGCTTTGAAACATCCGTTATTGGCAATCCCTTTCTGGAACATGAAAGAGTGATTGTAAGGTTGGACCAAATCGCTAGAAATGATGATTATAAGGAAAAACTTGCTGCGGTAAATTGGGATATCGTAGTTATCGATGAGGCTCATAAAATGTCTGCCCACTTTTGGAGCGGTGAGTTAGAGGAAACCAAACGTTTCAAATTGGGCAAACTATTGCGTGCTCATACCAGGCACCTGCTTCTGATGACAGCTACACCCCATAGTGGGATCGAGGAGGATTTTCAAATATTCTTATCGTTGCTTGACCAGGATCGTTTCGAAGGGCGCTTCAGGGAAGGCGTGCATGAAGTGGAAATCTCTGACCTGATGCGCAGAATGGTCAAAGAAGACCTCAGACGGTTTGATGGTCGACAGCTCTTCCCGGAGCGAATGGCGTTTACAATCGATTATCCTTTGCCACCACAAGAGGCTGAACTTTATGAATTGGTTACCAACTATGTGCGGGAAGAATTTAATCGGGCTGAAGCCCTGTTGGATGGACGAAGAAAGGGATCGGTTGGTTTTGCCCTTACTATTTTGCAGCGCCGCCTAGCTTCTTCGCCTGCTGCTATTTACCATTCTTTGCGGCGACGGCGCGAGCGATTAGAAAAACAGTTGGATCATTTCGAGAACCAAATCGTGTACCGTTTCAATTTTGATTTTCACGACCTGGAAGAAGATTTTTCAGACTATGATGAAGACTACCCGGCCGAAGAATTAGAAGAACTTGAAGAAGAAGTCGTCGATAATGCGACAGCCTCTCAAACCATTGATGAGTTAAGGGCTGAGATTGATACTTTGAACGGCCTGGAAGAGCGAGCGTTATCTTTATTAAAATCGGGTCAGGATCGGAAATGGGATGAACTATCAAGATTAATGCAGGATGATATGCATATGGTTTCTCCCAGCGGTCAACGGCGGAAGCTGGTCATTTTCACAGAACACAGAGATACACTCAATTATCTCAAAAGCAGAATAATAACGCTTTTCGGCAGAGAAGAAATGATTGTTCATATCGATGGCGGCGTAGCCAGGGATGAGCGGCGGAGAATCGAAAATGAATTTCGTAATAATCCGCAAGTCTATTTCCTTTTAGGGACCGATGCGGCTGGCGAGGGAATCAATCTGCAACAAGCCCATCTGATGATCAATTACGATCTGCCCTGGAACCCAAACCGGCTTGAACAACGTTTTGGCCGCATTCACCGCATTGGCCAGACAGAAGTGTGCTTTATGTGGAATTTGGTCGCTGGCGATACTCGAGAAGGCTATGTATATAAACGCCTGCTGAGAAAGCTTGAAACTGAAAACCAGGCTTTAAACGGAAAAGTCTTTGATGTCCTCGGGGAGGCCTTGCAGAAAGAACCCTTACACAAATTATTGATCCAGGCCATTCGCTATGGCGACTCACCTGAAGTCAAAAAGAGGCTGGAGCTTGCTATCGATAATAGCCTGGATCAAGAACGTGTTCGCGAGTTGCTGGAGGCGAAATCCCTGGCGCAGGACCATTTGGATATCACCAAGATTGCCAGCGTGCGAAATGAGATGGAGCGCTACAACGCTCGAAAATTACAACCCCATTATATTAAAGCTTTTTTTATGCGAGCTTTTGAAAAATATAACGGTACCATCGCTGAGCGGGAGAAAGAACGCTATCGCATAGATTATGTTCCCGCAAAAATTCGTAACCGCGCAAAGATGCTTAATCAACCTTTGCCGGTTCTGGAAAAATATGACCGGATTGTTTTCAGTAAGGCATTGATTGAATCACCTGGGCATCCATTGGCAGATTTTGTTTGCCCTGGTCATCCGCTTTTAGATACGCTCATTGACCTGACACTGGATGATCTTGGTGATTTACTGAACACGGGATCTGTTCTGGTGGATGACTCAAACCCGGGCAAGGATATCCACTTACTTTTCTTTTTGGAACACAGCATTTTTGATGAGACGGACAATTCATCTTCCCATGGGCATTTGCTATCCCGCGAAGTGCATTTTGTTCAGGTTGATGAAAAACAAAACTTAACAATGGGTGGAAGTGCGCCATACCTGAATTACCGCGCGCCCCTACCTGATGAACAGGCACAGATAGCACAACTTTTGTCCGATCTCAGTCTGGAATGGGACAGCGTGGCTGACAAAGTAATCAATTATGCGATAGAAAACCTCGTTCCCAGACATCTGGATCGCGTTCGCAACCGGCGAGATGAACAGATCCAGAAAACCAAGGCAGCCGTCCATGAACGATTGACCAAAGAAATTAATTACTGGGATCGGCGCACTGCCGAATTTCGAAGGGATGTTGAAAGAGGAAAAGCCAACGCCAAGGTCAATTTAATCCGTGCCCAGCAAAGAGCAGATGAATTGCAGCAACGGCTTGAAAAACGTAAAGAACAATTGGACAGGGCTCAACAAATCTCGACCCGACCGCCGGTGATTGTTGGCAGGACGCTGGTCGTCTCTGCTGGCTGCTTGAGGGAGGAAACCTTTGGAGCGGACTTGGGTCAGCGGAAGTTTATTGAAGATGTCGCTATGCAGGCTGCGATGGAATATGAAGCAGAAATTGGAAATCACCCTACTGATGTTAGCCAGCACAATTTAGGTTATGATATTGAAAGCTTGGATCCAGAAACAGGGCGGCTGCGGTTTATTGAAGTTAAAGGTCGGCGTGCTGGTGCTGACACGGTAACACTGACCCGCAATGAAATTCTAACCTGCCTGAACAGCCCAGAACAATTCATCCTTGCTGTTGTGTTCGTTGAAAATAATACAGTTGAAGCATGCCATTACTTAGAAAATCTTTCTCTGCAGGACCCTGGCTTTGTCGCTACGAGTGTTAACTACCGCTTCGCGGAGCTTATGCGAGAAAAACAATAAATACAAACCAAACACATCCTTGTTAAAAAAAGGAGCAACCACATGATCATCGGAAATGAACTTGAGCAAAAAGTATTTGAAAAAGATCATATCAATAGAGTTGTTGATGAGCTTACCAAAGGCTTTGAAACATATTTTGAATCGTTCAGGCTTGAGCCCCTAAACGCAATGTTTGCCGAATATATATCAGAGCATCAAAATGAGCAGGATGCTTACGCAGAATACCTGGATATGGATGTTTTAGAAGAGTATGGATTTGATCCGAATGCATTTAAGGCTTATACAAGAAGCAGATGCCCGATTATACACAGATGTTTATGGTCACAAGATGAGATTATGAAGAGTTATAAAAGAGCCTTTAATGAAACCTCAGGAAGAGAAATATTAGATGCGGTAAAAAACATATCATTATTTGGCACAAAATATGTCGATGAGTTTGACGATGATGCACATGAAGACCTGGCTTACCCTGCTGATATAGGACTTGAAACTTTGAACGATTCCGAGTATCTGGTGCCCGGTGTTATTGGTTATGGTATTCAGTCCACTTTGTTATATGGCGTTTATCCTCGTCAATTTGCGCGCAGGTCGCAAAACTCTGTTTGGAGCCTTTATTTTCTGAGCAACCGCAAAGATTTCGGACTTTTGGACGGTTCTGAATTTTTGCTGGTTAAGGCTGATAAGGGCACAACTGAACAGAATTTCCTTTACCCGGTGCAGCTTTTTGGTTTCTATGCGCTGCAAGTGTGCCTGTTGCTTAAATATGCATGTGAAGAAAGAGGATTAATTCTTGATAATGCATATCGTTACGTTTATTTAGAAGCGTTTAATGATTATGTGGCCAACTTACACTGGTCAGACATTAATATCCTTCGAAGGAGTTCTGAAGATGTCGAATTACAACCCTGGTTCTGATCAGCGCATCGATGAGATATTTCATCACTATTTTTCTGCTATTGGTTCGAATATTCGCGAAAGGCAGCGAGAAGTTATCCAGTCTGTGATTAATGGCAACAACACGCTGGCTTTGATGCCGACCGGATCGGGAAAGTCCCTCTGTTACTGGATTGCAGGATTGGCTTTGGAGGGGGTGACCCTGGCAATTTTCCCCCTGACTGCACTGATGGATGAACAGGCTCGAAAACTGGAATCACATGGCCTCTCCGTTTTTACGATGCACAGCGGCATTGACGCTCACACACAATACCAGGAGCTGATTGATCTTTATAATTCTGAAGCTGTTCCTGATTTCATATTTCTATCACCTGAGCGATTGTCGACCGATGGCTTTGTTGAATTTGTGATTAAGGAAATAAAAGATCAGGTTAAGCTGGTGGTGATCGATGAAGCACATTGCATATCCCAATGGGGCTTGGATTTCCGTCCATTTTATAAAGAAATTCCTCATTTTCTTAACAACGTTTTTGGAAGGGACAAGTGGCCCAATATTCTGGGTTTGACAGCGACTTTGAACCCCAAGGATTGTCAGCAGATTTGCCTCGATTTTAAAATTGAACAGGACCATGTTATCCGTCACGAACAATTGTTGCGAAAGAATATTAATATACATATTGAGAAAGTGCCGGATGAGGATACAAAAGATGAACGGTTTTGGTCTCTGATGGAACAACACAAAGATGAAAAGGTTCTGGTCTATGTTGATCGAAGAAAAGGAAAACGTTCAACCGAAGCATTGTGCCATACTGCAATCGAAAAAGGCTTGAATGCAACATTCTTTCATGGCGCTATGACCCCGGATGAGAGAGCTCATGTTATCCACCAATTTCGAGAAGGTCAGGTTTCTACTGTCTTTGCAACCAGCGCTTTTGGCATGGGGATCGATATCCCGGATATTCGTGGCGTTATTCATTATTTATTGCCTGAATCTACAGAGCAATATTATCAACAAATCGGTCGTGTTGGCAGAGATGGTGAACCCGCCTGGGCGGTATTGTTTTTTTCAGATAAAAACATTGATGTCCGCAAAACGTATTACATTAAAAATTCATTTCCCAATGAACAGGCTGTACGGACTGCCTTTGACAAATTAGCTGATGGAAAAATCGGAAAAAGAACGGTTAATTATTTTGATGAAGGGGATGACACTCGTTCAGCTTATCATTATCTGGTCAGAAGCGAAGTCATTCAACCCGTTTGCAAGGGCATACAGTCAACTCAAATCTTTAACCCATCCAGCACGGACCTTCACCCAAAATATGAAAAATACCAGGATGCGTCACGCACCGGTTTGATTGTCGTCATCGCGAAAACAACGGGTATTCCAGAGTCAGAAATTATGGATGATTTCTACCGATGGCTTGCAGAGGGACGGATCAGTTTTCAGCGTTCTCCGAGCAAATGTATGGTCATTGAATCTTCTGTGGCAGAACTCCCTGACGATTTGTTAGACTCCATATTAGCTGACGTAGAGGAAAAGAAAGCTTATCGCACGGAGATCTTCGATGAGTTTGTGGCATTACTGGAACGTTACAATACCTCGCCGGAATTTCATGTTGAAATTGGTCAATACCTGGGGATCGATCGTTATCAATTCAGACATCAATATGAGACCCTTTCTGGAGATTGGGTGATCTCAAAATCTGAAGTGATTATTGCCAACATCCTTTACCAGAGCGGGATCCCTTTTAAATATGAGCAATCACTGGTTGCACCGGATAATACCTGGATGCTGCCCGATTTTACGATCCAGTGGCAGGGAAAAACCTATTATTGGGAACACCTGGGGATGCTGGATCGCCTGGATTATGCCCGGGGTTGGCAAAAGAAATTAGCGACTTATGAAACCTATTTTCCTGGCCAGCTGATCACAACACAAGAGTCCCGTACACTCAGCCAAGAAACAAAAGACCTGGTGGCTTCCACCTTCAATGTAGAACCCATCGAAGAGGAGAATGAATGACTGAACGAAAAAAACTGATTGAAGTTGCACTGCCCCTGGAGGCGATTAACGAAGCCAGCGCGCGAGAGAAATCTATTCGGCATGGGCACCCCAGCACGCTACATTTATGGTGGGCACGTCGTCCGCTGGCTGCTTGCCGGGCGGTGATTTTCACCTCACTGGTGGATGACCCGGATAACCCCAACGCGCCGGCGGAATTTGTTGCAGCCTGCCAGAAATTGCCCAAAGGGAAAAACGCTGCAGAAAACGATACCCCGCGTCAGCGTCTGTTTGACTTTATTGAGCGATTGGTGACCTGGGAAGCCACCACTGATGAGGAGATCCTGGAGAAAGCCCGGGAGTTGATCCGCCTGTGCACCGACGGCAACCCGCCGCCGCTGCTGGACCCCTTTGCCGGCGGCGGATCAATCCCATTAGAAGCGCAGCGCCTGGGCTTGGAAGCCCATGCCAGCGATTTGAACCCGGTGGCAGTAATGATCAACAAAGCCATGATTGAGATACCGCCGCTCTTCAAAGATATGCCGCCAGTTAACCCGCGCGATCGAGAGAGGTTTGGCTCGGAGGTGAATTGGAAAGGAGCAAATGGCCTGGCTGCAGACGTGCGTTATTATGGTGAATGGATGAAGGAGAGAGCCTGGGAACAAATTGGGCATCTCTATCCAAAATGTAACGGTGAAACAGTTGTTGCATGGCTTTGGGCTCGAACAGTCATTTGCCCCAATCCAGCATGCAAAAAAACAGTTCCTTTGATTAGATCTTTAACTCTAAGCAAGAAAAAAGGGCACTATATCTGGCTAGAACCTGTTGCTACAGATGAGGAAGAAATTGGTTTTGTCTTGGTAACTTCCAAAAACATGAAACAACATTTTGGAACAATTGATAGGCGTGGGGCTAAATGCATCTCATGTGAAACACCTGTTTCGTTAGATTATATTCGTAATGAAGGTCAAAAAGAAAAATTAGGATCCCAATTATTAGCTATTGTTACTGATAGTGAAAGAGGCCGTGAATATTACGTTAAGAACCATTATCACGAAAAAATTGCCAAATCAGCAAAACCGAAATATAAACCAGACACAAAATTGCTTGGCAAAGCAAGAGTGAGTGTTCCATTGTACGGAATGGAAACTCATGGAGACTTATACTCAGATCGCCAGCTAATTGCGATGTCAACTTTTAGTGATTTGATATATCAAGTAAAAAACAAAATCTATAATGACGGATTATATGAAAATTATCCTTGTAATAACGGAGCATTGCACAACAGGGAAACTGGTAGCAACTCGTATGCTGAGGCTATTCAAGTTTATTTATCATTCGCGTTAGATAGAGCTGCAAATTATTGGTCGACGCTAACATTTTGGGCCGATTTTATTGTCCAGACATTTTCAAGACAAGCTTTACCTATGGTGTGGGATTATTCTGAGGCAAACCCTTTTTCAGAAAGTACTGGGAATTGGATGGGAGCCATTGATTGGATTGCTAAATGCCTGGAGTATTCGATTTCAGGTTTTACCCAAGGGTATGCTTCTCAAAGAAATGCGATGAAACCGTATGAGGAATTTGGTCCAATTCCTATTTCAACTGATCCACCTTACTATGACAATATTGAATATGCAGATTTATCAGATTATTTCTATATTTGGATGAGAAAGACGTTGAAAAATGTTTATCCCGATTTGTTTAATACCATTCTAGTTCCAAAATCTGATGAATTAATCGCATCACCTTTCCGATATCCTGGAGGTGATAATGCGTCAAAATTTTTTGAGGATGGTTTGCGAAATACTTTTAAAAATATAAGGAAGGTCATTTCGCTTGAAATCCCTTTCACTGTTTTTTATGCTTACAAACAAGAAGAAATTACGATCGATAATGAGGTTTCGAGTACTGGATGGGAAACAATGCTCAAAGGATTAATTGATTCTGACTTTCAAATAGTTGGCACCTGGCCAATAAGAACCGAACGAGATCAGGGTATGAAAACAGGGTCTAATGTGCTTGCTTCTTCGATTGTATTGGTCTGTAGACCGAGAACCACAAGTGGTAATTGGATCACAAGACAAGGTTTTGTAACGGAAATAAGGGATTCTTTGCCGAGATCACTTAAAGAGATGTTAACAGGAAATATTGCACCTGTAGATCTCTCTCAGGCTGTTATTGGCCCTGGAATGGCTGTTTATACCAGCTATGATAAGGTTTTAGAACCAGATGGATCGGAATTATCTGTTCGGACAGCGCTGCAACTTATCAATCAAGTGTTGGATGAATATTTGACTGAGCAAGAAGGTGAGATGGATGAAGTTTCCCGTTTTGCGGTCGCCTGGTTTGAGCAGTTCGGCTTTGAGAAGGGCCCCTTTGGGCAGGCGGATGTGCTGGCGCGCGCTAAGAACACCAGCGTGGAGGGGATGGCTAACAACGGTATTTTGGAAGCCGAAGCCGGCCAGGTTCGTTTGCTGGGTTGGGATGAGCTGGATCCGGGGTTGGCTTTGCGCCGGGATATGGTGTGGGCGGCCACCCACTTGCTCATCGAACGCCTGAACACCTATGGCGAAACCGGTGCTGCAGAGCTGCTGGCGGGCCTTTCCCCGGATCTGGCCGCCAATGCGCGCCAGCTGGCGTACCGCCTGTACAGCATCGCCGACCGCAAAGGCTGGAGTGCGCTGGCGCGCAATTACAATGCACTCGTCATCTCGTGGAATGAATCCCAGTCCCAGGCGCAGGACATACGCAAGGGCACGGAGCGCCAGGCGCGGCTGTTTGGCGACACATGAACGGGATTGATGATGGATGATATTTAAAAGGAGGATCGCATGGCATTGAGCAATAAGGAACGCGTTGGGAGGATCCTGGACCAGTTGAAGGCCGGCCTTCTGCCTTTTATTCTGCGCGAATATCAGCAGGCTTACCCCCGAAGCTGGGTGGACGAGATTGACCGCACGTTGACCACGGTTGCTTATCAGGGCCTTTCTGTTGAGGCAAGGGCGGATAGCATGCGGTTAATAGAGGAAATTGATGTGCAAGGCTGCCTGAATTTAATGTGGCGGCAGTGGAACGAACTTTTTCAAGAAAAGTTGGGGCATAATGGGCGCTCTTATGTCAGCGAGTTAATTGGCGCTCGTAATGAATGGGCGCATGGCACCGGTTTCTCTTTAGATGAAGCTCGGCGCATCGCGGATACGGCTTCGCTCTTGCTGAAAGCAGTCAATGCCCCCGAAGAGGAACAGAAGGTGGCTGAAATTGGCCGAGACCTGTTGGAATTGATCATCCAGCGCGATGCAGACCGCTCGCGCAAGGAGATCGCTCAGAAACCGCTGGAAATAACCACCCAGCCAGGGCTTCAGCCTTGGCGGCAGGTTGTGAGGCCCCACCCGGATGTCTCCGGCGGCAACTACCGCCAGGCGGAGTTTGTGGCTGACCTATCCCAGGTGATTGCAGGTACAGCCAGCCATGAGTACCAGGACCCGGTTGAATTCTTTCGTCGCACCTATCTAACCGATGGGTTGTTAGACCTGCTGGTAACGGGGATCAACCGCCTGACCTGTGAGAACGGTGAACCCGTCATCCAGTTGAAGACTGCCTTTGGCGGCGGCAAGACCCACAGTATGCTGGCCCTATATCACCTGACCTCGGGCAAGATCAGCATTGATAAGATCCCGGGTGGCGAGCGCATCGTTGAACGGGTGGGGTATGTTGACCTGCCTGAAGCCAGTATCGCGGTGCTGGTGGGGACGGCGCTGGATGTATCCAAACCGGTTGTGAAAGCCGATGCCAGCATCAATACCTTGTGGGGTTTGATGGCCTATCAGTTGGGAGGTTTGGAAGGCTACCAGATGGTTCAGGAAGCTGATCAGAAGGGCGTCAGCCCTGGTTCGGATACCCTCAGTAAGCTGTTGGATAAGTTTGGCCCCTGTCTGATCATCATTGATGAGCTGGTGGCCTATGCTCGTAATATCCACGGCATCGATGGCTTGCCGAGTGGAAAATTTGAAAGTGTGATGACATTCATGCAAGCGCTGACAGAAGCCGTCAGGAAAAGCCCGGATTCTTTATTGTGTATTTCTATCCCGGAATCAGAAATTGAGCTGGGTGGTCGCGCTGGCAAGGAGGCTACGGCTTATTTGGAGCATACGGTTGGCAGGATGGAATCAATTTGGAAACCGGTCAGTGCACGCGAAAGCTTTGAAATTGTCAGGCGGCGCTTATTTGATGAAACGCTGGATTACCAGGCCAGGGATGCCGTGATTAACGCTTTTGCCGACTTGTACCGCCATAATGCCGAAGAATTTCCAGCCGGCGTGGCCGAGCGGGATTACATTGAGCGGATGACAGGCGCCTACCCCATTCACCCGGAATTATTTGACCGACTGTATGAGGATTGGTCCACGCTGGAACGTTTTCAGCGCACACGGGGCGTACTGCGATTGATGGCAGCCATTATTCATCAACTGTGGATCCGGGGGGATCAATCCTTGCTGATCATGCCTGGCACCACGCCTTTGGATACCACACCGGTCAGGAATGAAATCCTACGCTATCTCCCCGACACCTGGTCCGCCGTTTTTGACACAGATGTGGATGGGGTGGATTCAAAACCGTTCGATATTGACGAATCTTTTCCCAATTTGGGGCGCTATAGTGCGGCTCGACGGGTGGCACGTGCGGTTTTTATCGGCAGTGCGCCCTCATCGGAAGGTGCGCAAGGAAAAGGACTGGAGGATGTGCGCATCAGGTTTGGCTGCGCTCAACCTGGGGAATCTACGGGTTCATTTGGCGATGCTCTCCGCCGCATGGCCGCAAGTTTGACTTATCTGTATTCTGATGGATCCCGCTACTGGTATGATACGCGACCAACGGTTAACAAGCTGGCTCGGGATCGCGCCCAGGGTTACAACCCGGCTGAAGTGGCAATTGAAATTGTCAATCGTTTGAAAGCAGTTCCAAAAAACCGGAGTTTTGCGGGCTTTCATGTTGCCCCGGCAACAACCCTGGACGTGATCGATGAGGACCAGGTCAGGATCGTTGTCTTAGGGCCTGGTTTCACTCATAAGCGAGGGCCTGCAGAAACTAATGCACTGGCTGAAGCCAGGCGTCTGCTCGAATCGCGCGGTAATGCACAGCGTCTGTATAAAAACATGCTGGTTTTCATTGCTGCGGATGACGCAGAGACAACAGCTCTAAATGAAGCCGCCCGGGAATTCCTCGCCTGGAATTCGATCTATGATGAGCGAGAATCGTTAAACTTGGACCCACAGCAGCAGCGTCAGGTGCGGTTGAGCCAGGCCAGAGCAGAGGAAACCCTGGACTTGCGAATTAAGGAAACCTATTCCTGGTTGCTGATCCCCGAACAGCCAGATCCGCTGGGTGAGATTGTCATTCGCCCTACCAGGATCAGCGGGGCAGATAATTTTTACGATCGGGCAGCTCAGCGATTAGAATCTGATGGTGCCCTGATCCGGCAGTGGTCACCGGTTATCTTCCGGATGGAACTGGATAAATATATCTGGAAAGAAGAAAACGAGCAGACCGAGATCAAACTCAAAACACTGTGGGATTACCTGGCCCGCTACTGTTATTTCCCGCGCTTGTTGGATAAAGATGTGCTTAAAGCGACGATCACTGAAGGGGTCTCTGCACTAACAGATACACAGTTTGCGTATGCTGCACGAAAAGACGAGCAAGGATACCATCGAGGCGTTGTTTTTCGTCAGCTTGGCACCGTTTATTTTGATGATCAGGGCCTGATAGTCCATCCGAAATACCTGAATCTCAAGCCGGAGGACCCTGTCCGTGGGGGAGTGTCTGTCGAAGATGGCAATGATATTGTGATCGGGGTTATTGATGAGGAACCCCCTGCAACAATTATCAAGCGTTTCTATGGGAAGGTATCTTTGGACCCTCAGCGTGTGCAACGCGATGTGGATGTGATCATCGAGGAGGTGATCCAAAAACTGACCAGTCAGTTAGGCACGCAGGTTGAGATTGTGTTAGAAGTCCGCGCTGAGAAGCAGGAAGGCTTTGAGGAAAGCACGATCCGAACGATCAATGAGAACAGCCGGACATTGAATTTTGATACCTTTGGTTTTGAGGAGTAGATGACTCATTTTCGCAAAATGTAAGTTGGCACGAAAAGATCGACCTGGATGATTGGGAGGACGCAAATGGAACAAGAAATTAAATTTTTAGAGCTAAGTGAGATTGAATCTAACGACCTACTGGCATTTGATGAGGTTCTAAGCAATTATGATGCTTTAAATAAGAATCCGGGAGATGCGAGGAGATTAAACAAATTTATAATACGGTGTTTAATTAGTATTGGAGGTAAACCAGACGTAGCTCTTGAATGTAATGATGACAACGTTGAAGAAAATGCAAAAAATGGATTGGATCATTTTTACGAACTTAAGAATAAGCCAACTTTGGCAATTTGTTATTTGCGTTTGATTTCATCAAACGCCTTTAAATGGGTATCAGAGCATCCTTGGCGACCAAAAGTATTAAATTTCCTGGATAATGTATTTGAACAAGACTTGTATAAAGAATGGAAAATTAATATCAAGGATCAATCTCATGAAAAAATAAAACATTTAGAAGAAACTATTCCTGAACGAGAAAAATTGCTAGATAGAGTATTGTCGTCGATGACAAGTCTCGAACGAGTTCCCAAAAGTCGAGGGGAATTAATGAAGGTATTAAACGACAAAACGGGTAAGGTGCTTTTTCACCCGTTTTTCCCGAATAATTTTGTCGCATTATTAAGCGATGTGTTTGATAGATATCAAGAATATTTAGATCAGAGAGACACAATAAAAATTATCAGTTGTTATAATGAAGCCTTGAAAGCAAATGATCAATTAATCGACCAATTAAACAATTTTGGAACGACCTATTGTAAAGAATTGGCCTTGAAATTTGGGGAGACTATTGAGAAATATCTTCGCGAAGATATTAAAACCAATAAAGCAGCTCAGCCAGCGAACGTCTCAATAAGAGCATCAAAAAAGAATTATCCACTTCACAATGTTGGAAAGAAAATTAATATTGATTTTTTTATAAATAATGAAGGGCCTGGTTATGCATATGATGCAAAAATTGAGATAATTGAGATTGAATCAAAAATAAAATTTGATATCCCAATTGTTTACATTGGTCAAGTACTCCCTAACGAAACACGCCCAATTCAAATTCAAGCGGAAGTACTTGAAGTTTGTTCAGAAGTTGAAGGCTTATTAAATCTGATCTGGAGAAATTTTGATTCGGAAATTAATAACAAAGTACTTGATATTAAATTAACAGCACAAAGAACCGATATTAATTGGGAGGATTTAGAGACGACTGACCCTTATTCATTACATCCAATCATTGATAAAAAGAATTTGGTAGGAAGAAAAGATGTTCTAACTCGGTTAATTGCTTCAACAAATTCACCAAATATTGGCTCCAATATTATTAAGGGTCAAAAAAGAGTTGGGAAAACTTCTATAGCAAAAGTCCTTCAGGACATGTTAGATAAGAATGAGTTTCTTGTTGTCTACATCGAGACTGGTGATTTTAATACGCCATCTCCAGATACAACCATTATGAGCCTTGGGCAAAGATTATGTGAAAAACTGTTCGAGTTGGATCGTAGAATTGATTTTATAGACATCCCATCATTTGATATTGGCTTTTCACCAATTTGTAAATTTGTAGATGAAATAAATAAATATTTACCTGAGAAAAAGATCGTTTTTATTATTGATGAATTTGACGAATTAAATATTGATCTCTATTTTAAGAATATTTGGGGAACTCCGTTTTTCTCCACATTGCGTTCATTATCTTCTAGAGAATTTGTTGGATTTGTTCTTGTTGGCGGGGAAAAAATGGATCTAATCTTGGAAAACCAAGGCATTCAACTCAACAAATGGGGTGTAATACCGGTAGATTATTTTATTAAGGAAAAAGATTGGCTTGATTACACTGATTTAATTAAACGCCCTGTAGAAGAATTCTTAGAATTCTCAGATGAGGCAATACAAGAATTACATACATTAACTGCGGGAAATCCTTATTTCACAAAGTTGATATGTCAACACATTTTTCGAGCTGCGATTAAATCACGAGACTGTTCTATTTGTCAGATGGAGGTCGTAAATGCGGTTGATCATGCACTTCTAGAGATAAATTCTAATACGTTCCAACATTTCTGGGATGATCGGATATTCTTTACAGATGTTAAAGCAACTGAGATATCTTTGCGCAGGAGAAGGATATTAATAGCGCTTGCAGATATTCTTCGCACTAGCGAATTCGCGAGTGGATTATCTCTTCGTAACCATCAATTGTTAAGGAATTCGTATCATTTGGAAAGCGATATTAAGGAATTCGTTACTCGACAAGTCCCAAACGGTGAGATTATTGGATCTTTTGACGATAATCGTTATAATTTTAAGATAAATCTATTTCATTTATGGATGAAGAATCGGGGTATTCATGAAATCATTTCCACTTTTTCTGATTTAGATGCAGCTTTGAAAGAAAAACAAAATTCTGAAGAATTAAAAGTGAAATCAGAGCAATTGGTAGCACTTGCTAGTGACTGGGGTTTGTATAAAGGAAGGCATATAACTACAGAAAACATTAGAGCATGGTTGGATCAGTTTAATGAATTAACAGAACAAAAATCAATGTTTTCTATACTTAAGGGAGTGAGGTTTTTTACAAATAGTTTCTTAAGAGAAAAAATGAATGAAGCTCATAAAATTGCTATGAGAAGCATAACAAAAAGGATAGCATATGGGCAAAAGAAACGGGATGACATACTGGTCAGCTATTTAGATTCGATAGAAAATAGTGGCGCTGGTATAGCAAGACTTTACGCTGACGAAACAAAAATTTCTGTTGGAAACCTGGTGGAGAAAGGAAAGTTAGGAAGCAAACTTGAAGAATCAGATCAAATACAAGCAATAGTTTTTCTTGACGATTTTGTTGGAACAGGCAATCAAGCAGTCGAAAATCTTACCGAAATTTACCAATCCATTGGGTCTATTGTCAAAAAGAAAGAAATAAAAATAAATTTTATTGTAATGGTGGCCGTAATAGATGGGTGGAATTATTTAAACGAGAGTATTAAAGGGTTTGACATCGAAATTGAAACACATTATTGTGATTTGCTATGTGATAATGATAAATATTTCAGCAATTCTTCGAAGATTTTTCTAGATGAAGATAGTAGAGTTTTGGCAAAGAGTATTGCGGAGAAATATGGAAAACAGATTGTTACCAATAATCCTCTAGGTTACGGCAACCTTGGCGTTGGGGTTGTTTTTGAACATGGATGTCCAAATGACTCGTTACCCATTTTATGGGCTGAAAAAACTTCGCCTCATTGGTTTCCTTTGTTCAAGCGTTTGTAATTTTTCTAAATCGGGTTTACAAATATTGATTTAGCCTTTAATCAATTGCCTTTTATGATCTAACGCTGGATGACAATTCTGGGCTTGGAAATCATTGATATATTAATCAGATATTCGGAGGAACAATGACGGATAAATGGCTGAACACTAAAGAATATTTCGTGACCTATAGTCTATTGATCAATGCTGTCCAACATTTCGGGTATTGCACTTACCAGGAAATTGCCCAGTCTAACGGCTGGCCAATGGTCGGGAATCAGATGGGGAAGCTGATCGGTGAGGTGATCGGTTTAATTTCAAAGAACGAATTAGAGCAGAATCGTCCGATTCTAAGTGCTATTGTGGTTGGCGTTAGCGGTAAACTCAGCGAAGGCTTTTTTAATTGGGCCCGCGAGCTTGGGGCACTTGAAGAGGGCCAGGACGAAGAAACCTTTTGGCGAGAAGAGTGTGAAAAAGTGTATGAGGCATGGAAGATCCCGTATCGAAAAGAATAAACCCCAGCCAGCAGGTCAGACGAGATCTGGTCTAAACGAGTAAGTCATAAGGACATTAATCTAACCCTTTACAAAATTTTAACTGGAATTACACTAGAAATTCTGCATAAAACAAGAGTAGCTAACATCTAAACTCCTCTACGCGTAGAGAGTTTTGTTTGACGTCTCTTTGAAGTGTTAGCTTATTACACGTCCGTGAAAAGATTCTTTCCAACCTTTTTCTCCCCTTGAAAATTATCCAAAGATTGTTGACTAAGTATTTTCAGACTAAATTCTTATCAGGAAATGCACAATGGCTGAGACCCACTTCATAACCCTGGGACATTAGTCATTTTGGTGCATATATTCGCTCTCTACGCGTAGAGTGAATGGAGTGAAAAATGGTGAAAAGGACTTCAAAAAGGTTCATATAGGCCCTCTCCATGCGTGGAGTTGATACGGTATGTGTCATATAAGATTTCCCTTGTCTCTACGCGTAGGGAGAATGAGGTTGTTATCTTTGTTGTTTGCACAGCCCCGTAATGCTACACAAGTCTGGTTTACTGAGAATGCGCAGCAATGGATATCACTCCAAAAGCGTGGATATTGAAAGGTGTTTCGGGGAAAATACTCCCTGTAAAAGTTCAAGCTGGTTATATCTTGAGTGACCCTGGCCAGGAGTGAACTCGGGGGTATCGAAAATCGAATACCTGCTGCACGAAGCGTCCAGCTGGCGCAGCCCGTCCACCCGCCCAACTGTGGCGGGCTTTTTGTTTTAACCCCAGGAAAGGAGGTTTATGGAAACGATAAAGGTCAAGATTCTCAGTACATGTCAAGATTGTGACGGCCAGGCTTATCTGCCATCAGCTAAGGGCATCGACTCCAGAGGCGAGGAGTATCAACGCTATCTGCCCTGCCCGACCTGCAAGGGCTCTGGCCAAACCGGCAAGTGGATTCCCCTGTCCGAGCTCCAGAAACTGCTCAAAGGGCTTGAATGCGCTCATGAGCACGTCTCACAAATTGGCAGCTTCCACTTTTCAGCCGGCGAAGTGTGGGATGACATCCGGGATATCTGCGAAGATTGCGGTCAAATCCTGGATTAGTTTAATTCCACCATTCTATCCACTGAGCGCTCTTCCTTAATTGGAGGGGCGCTCTTTTTTGTTTTAAGAAAGGAGTTACTTATGAGCAATGCTGTTGAAAGCCTTGGTGACCGTTCCTTTGGATATTCCGAAGCCACTGCCACCTGGGCCACCCGTTATATTGACCCCTCCGGGTTTGAGTGTATCTTGTCGCTGCAGGCAGAGAACGGCTCACAAGCCCTGAAAAAGGCTGAGAGCGCCATTGCGCACCTGACCGAAGCCCAATGTATCCCCATTCACAAAAACAGCCACGAGGGCAACAACGTGGGCACTGGCAAGCAATTTGGGCGCACTGTCCTGGTCAAGCCCGAGGGCGATGAGAAAAACCCGACATGCCCACTGCATGATGTGGAGATGCAGAAATGGACTCGGAATGGACGCATCTGGTATTCCCACCGCTGGGAGGATGGCTGGTGCAACGGTAAAAAACAATGATAAAGCCGGCAGCTGCATTCCCCAGAAGGCTAAAAATTCAGGATGCCGGTGACTATTTCAGAAAGGAGGTGACCCCCCAGATTCGTTTGCAAGGCAAATGGCTGCTCAAGGCAGGCCTGAGGCCAGGAAAACAAGTCCAGATTACCAACCCCCAACCCGGGGTCCTTATCGTGAAAGGTCTGGATTAACACCACACCAACCTGTTCAAGAGGGTAGTCCATCAACGGACTGCCCTCAATTTATTTAAGCAAAGGAGGCTTAAACAAATGGAAAATCATGACGTTATCGAAAGAATTGCAAAGCCCATCAAAGAGCAAACCCTTCCCAAACTCAAGTCAACCTATCCTGGCGCCACGGTCCACGGGCGGGTTTTGACCACCAAAGTGGTGGGTGTCACCTTCGAGGGTCGGCAGGAAGTTGTAGCCCGTCTGCAGCGAGGTGATAGGGTCTGGCTGGACCGAGAGCCGGACAATCCCTATGACGCCAATGCAATATCGGTGTGCCGGGAAAATGGCGAGCAAATTGGCTATCTCAACCGCCATCTGGCAGCCAGCTTAAACCCGTTCTTCAAGGCTTACGGCTATCCGGTCAAGGGGCGGGTGGAATGGCTCACAGGCGGAAGCTTCAACGGTTATTCATTGGGTTGCATGGTCAGCTTCAAGCTCCCCAAACAACATCAACTCAACAACCACGACAACCTTCAATTTGAAGATTGGGACGACTGGAATATCTAGAAAGGAGCATTCATGACTGACGATAACAAAATCTACTTTAAAGACTGGAACCCCGAAAGCCGCATGACCGAGCCCACCGGCGAGGTTGTCAGCATCTATGCCGTTGCCCGTTCCATCACACCCTTGAACTTTGCCAAACTGTTTGACAACTACCTCAACCTTGGAGGTAAAGGCGCCAATGACGGCCGATTGGTCGGTCTTCACCTGCGGAACACCCATCGTACACTGCAGCGACTGGCTGTTTGCTTTGCCCTGGGGCTGATTATGGGGCTTTCGGAACAGGAACACACCGATGCCCGTAACGAGACCGCAGTCGAGACGGCGAAGAAAATTGCCCAATTAATCAAGGATGGCGAGTTACCAACGGGAATGTACCTCTAATACGGCCAATCAACACCTGACCACCAACGAGGCAGCAGACCACCATCTGCTCCCTCAAGTTATTTAAGAAAGGAACAAAAATGGACACCTTAGTCAAGACAAAAAATACAGCCAACGAATTGAATTTGAAAATTCAAGCCCATCTGGAAGAACTGGCCAAAGCAACCGAAGAAGCTAAAAGAAGCGAGGCGATGTTAGACTACCTATCTTTCTGTGCTCGTTTTCACAATTACTCTTCCTCAAACATCTGGTTGATTATGTTGACCAAACCTGAAGCAACCTTTGTGGCGGGCTTCCATAAATGGAAAAGCTTAGGCCGCTGGGTTCGTAAAGGGGAGAAGGGCATCCCGATATTGGCGCCAATTTTGGTAAAAGAAGAAGACCAGGATAACCTTGAAACGCATCATTTGGTAGGCTTCAAAGTCGTTTATGTCTTTGATGTCTCGCAAACCGAAGGCGAGCCACTACCGCCAGCGCCTGACTGGAAAAGCCCTGAGAAGAACCAGGAATTGAACCAGCAGTTAATTAAGTATGCTGAAAGCCAGGGAATATCTGTATCTTTCAAGAACTTACCCATGGATATTCAAGGAGTTTCCAAGGGTGGAGCGATAGACATCGCTCTCGGTGCCGGCACAAAAACGCTGGTCCACGAAATTGCCCATGAGCTGATGCATAGAGATAAGGATAATTTTGAGAGTAGGGCAATAAAGGAATTAGAAGCGGAAAGTGTTGCTTATGTTGTCTGCAAGCATTTTGGGTTCGAAAGCCTGAATAGCCCTAATTATCTGGCTTTCTTTGAGGTCTCCTCTAAAGAGCTGTTGTCTCACATGGATAAAATTATGAAAACTGCGACCAGAATTATCACTGCGATAAAACCCGTGGCTTGACAATGTTATAATGGAGTTCTCCATGCGTGGTGAACTCCTATTAATATTTTTGTGCAATGGGTAGTTAAATGAAGACAATCTTGATTTGTGAAATACCCCCTTCTGATATAATTCTTGTTGGTTTAATTAACTAATATTTCCTAATTTATAGAATTAACTATAATGAGGCATTATGATCTTTGACCTGCTAACTTCTGACAAGCTATTTGATGATGAATTGGAGAAAATTATTAATATCATTGATAATTATCTCAATAGATTGATTAAAATAAAACCTGATGCGGTATTACGAGTTGAAATTGAAGAGGATAAAAATAAAAAGATATGGAAGGGTTATTTTGAGGAGCCCAAAGAACTGGGGAAAGAGGATGTGGTTTATGGACGCATCGAAATTATTCCATTGTTTATTGATTGCGGTTTTCCACTGCAGGTCAAATTGTTCTGTAGTGAACCAAAATACCTCACTTATTGGTCTGGTTTAGAAAATACCTTGTTGAAGAACCTCAATTTGTCTGATGGAAGCCCACCACTCACAAAAAAGCCATGGGATTTAATTCCTGACCATGCCGATGATCAGACAATCGTAAAATTGTGGCATAAGGGCTATAAAGCTGAAGAAATAGGCTACCGCATTGGAAAAGCTCGCCAAACGGTTTACAATCGTTTGGGGGAACTTCGAAAAAAGCATGGTGTGAAAATTATTCCTTATGGCAAAACGGTGAAGAACCTTAAAAAACCTCATATTTTTCATAAAAAGTAAATTCGGTAAATTGACAACGGTAAATTCTATAGATTATCATTGCGGTGTAATTTATTACACCGCTTTTTTATTAGATGAGGTTGGTATGGTAAGACGAATTGACGTGACACTCGAACAACATGAGTATTCTGCTTTACTAGAAATGGCAGTTGAAGATTTGCGCAATCCTTCTGACCAACTACGCCATATATTGCGAATGGAGATAGATAGACGAATGGATAAAATAGAACATCTCAATTTAGGGCAAGATGAAAATTCTGTAAAAAAGAAAAATGAAATTTCAAATGATTAAATTGGAAATCAAAAAATTGCCGACTTTCTCCAGCCAAGGAATCTCATCGGCAATCTCAATAAACAGCCTACATAGGAGGCTCATATGAATTATAACACCAATTTACACAAAAATGAAGATCTCTTCAATGAGATAATTGAGAAATTGCGTCCTGAGCAAGGTCAATCTTGTAAATATCCTGATCATAAAGGTGAATATTGGGTACTTTGCCCATTTCATGACGATCAGGAGATTGGATCATTCTCGTTTAATACTGAAACATTTAATTGCTTTTCGTGTAACGCTCACGGAAGCCTTTCTGAACTCGGAAAAAAGTTGGGAATCAACAGCTATTCAAGAATAGAAAGAAAGCCATTTAATGGAATAACATTACAAGAATATTCCGAGGCTAAGAAACTGCCTCTGGATTTTTTACAGTCCATTCAGGTTTCCCAACGAAAACAGAACGATGTCCCCCAGGTGCACATGCCTTACTTTGATAAGAATGGTAATAAGGTTGGAAACCGTAAACGGATATCTTTGGACGGATCACCCCGCTTTATTTGGTCAAAGGGAAGCAAGCCCACCCTCTATGGTCTATCATGGATAGATAAACCATTGCACGATTGCATCAAAAATGGAGAGAATATCGACTTTATTATTCTAGTGGAGGGAGAAAGTGATGCTCAAACGCTTTGGTTTCATGATTTTCCAGCACTTGGTGTTCCCGGTGCAACAATGTGGAAGTCGGAATGGAAAGAATATTTAACCGGTAAAAAGGTATATGTCTGGCAAGAACCGGATGATGGAGGCACACAATTCGTACAGAGTATAGGTCAAGATATTCCAGAAATTTTGATTTTACGTCCCACTGATGGATTGAAGGATATCAGCGAATATCACGCTGCCGGAAGTAATGTTCCGGAATTAATTCAAGCATTGCTGGAATCAGCAGAACCATATTCAAAAATCGTAAACGAAAGATACGTTGAAGAATCAAATGAGATAATCGGAAAGGCATCCCCCGTCTTTGAAAGTAATGTCTTAGATGAAGTTGTTAGATTATGTAGAGAATTAGGCGTTGTTGGTGAAGAAAGAAACATAAAACTACTTTATTTGGCATTGACATCAAGAATAACAGATAAGCCAATATCTATTGTTATAAAAGCTGCTTCGAGTGCTGGAAAGTCTTTCATTTTAAAACAGGTGCTAAGATTGTTTCCCCAATCCGCTTACTATGCGATTTCGTCGATGAGCGAGAAGGCGTTGTTTTATTCACAGGAATCCTTTGAACATCGATTCTTAATATTATTTGAGGAGGCAGGAATATCCTCAGAATTCGTCGACTATATTGTTAGGTCACTGCTTAGCGAAGGTTACATAAAACACCTCACAGTTGAAAAAACCGAGTCTGGTATGCAAGACCGGCTTTTAGGAAAAGAAGGTCCAACAGGGTTCATTACAACGACCACAAAAATTAACTTACATCCAGAAAATGAAACTAGACTGTTATCAATTGATGTTACTGATTCACCCGATCAAACAAAAAAAATAATGCTTAGGCATTTGCTACAAATGCTATGGGTAAAAAACCGATCTTGGATATACCAGATAGTATGGTTGCATTTCAATTGTGGCTCGAGAGATTTGGAACCAAAGAAGTTATTATTCCATATGCAGAAATTCTCGCTGAAAACACGAATTCATCAGCTATTCGGATGCGTCGAGATTTTTCTCTATTGATTAACTTGATAAGTATTCACGTAATAATTTATCAACATCAAAGGGAGAAAGATGAGAATGGCTTTATTATTGCTACGTTAGAGGATTATCGAATTATCTATAATCTGACTTCAGATTCAATCAATCAGGCTGCTGAGGGCTCAATTAAACCTACAATTCGTCAGACTGTAAACGCCGTAAGGGAGTTATTGCAGGAAGAAAGCAGTGATGAAACCGATCACTTAGGCGAAACAGAACAAAAACCTAAATGGGTTGATAACACCACCTTGGCCAAAAAACTTGGCTTGAGCACTTCTGCCACGAGTCGGAGGGTTGCAGAGGCTACTGCTTTGGGTTTTCTAGACAACCTGGAATCCAGAAATGGGAAGAGAAAAAGAATTATTCTGGGAAAAGCAGTTCCAGATGATGAATCTGTTCTTCCTACACCAGATGAGTTAGAAAATAAATGGTTAGCTCTTACCGAATTGCATGCAACAGTGCAACAGTCACCAATATTTAGCGAGGACAATGATGAATAACGAAAATCTCAATTTTAACGGTACAGATATGCTACTTGACGCTCAGGACATTGCTGAGAGATTAAGGGTTAGCAAGCCTCAGGTTTATCTCATGATGCGCCGAGGTGATTTTCCAGTGGTCAAGATGGGGCGGCTGGTGCGTGCTCGCCAATCGGACATTGAAGAATTTATTAATCGAAGCACGTTCTCAATGCGAAGTGGTCCTTAACAATGGGTAATCTCCCCAATGTTATTGGCCTTTTAGTGCTTTGTTTGTTGAGAAAAGAATAAAGCTAACAGTCAATATATTTTTAATTGAAAGGAGGAAATATGGCAAGAAAAAGTGGTCAAAATCAGGGTAGTGTCACAAAAAGAAAAAATGGATCTTATATGGTCCAGCTGACTGCAGATGGTAATAGGCTCACCAAGTACTTCAAGACTAAAAAAGAGGCTAATGCCTGGCGAATTGAAACACTGCAAAAAATCCAGAGCGGATTGTTTTATGCTGGTCCAAGATTGACCTTGTCAGAATATTTTGAGGAATGGCTGGTGGCGCGTAAGGACTCGATTAAACTGAAAACCCTTTACCAGTACCGACAAATTATCAAGCAACATATTAACCCTGTTCTTGGGAATATCAAGATCAATGAACTGCAGCCTGCAGAGATCCAGGCGTTGTATAATAAGAAAGTTGAGTCAGGCATTGGGGTGAGGACAGTGGGCTTAATCCATTCTGTCTTGCATTGTGCTTTAAACCATGCGCTTAGATTGGGGATTATTTTTCGCAATCCTTCTGATGCGGTGTATAAACCAAAAGCCCAAAAAAGAGAAATGGAAGTTCTTGATGAAAACCAGGCAAGGATGCTTCTTATTGCTGCGAAAGGGAAAAGACATGAAGCCCTTTATAAACTTGCCATTACAACAGGTCTAAGAAAAGGGGAAATCCTTGGATTAAAATGGGGTGACCTGGATTGGGATACCCATCAACTTAATGTGCAACGTCAAATTCAAAGAGTGCCTCAAGAAGGCTTAGCCTATTCACAACCCAAAACCGCTGCTGGGCGTCGGATGATTATCTTAGGGTCGGATACGATTTTGGCATTAAAGGATCACCAAAAAAGGCAGTGGGTTGAAAGAGAGTTTATGAGGGGTAAGTGGAAGGATCACGACCTGATATTTCCGTCTTCAATCGGAACGCCTCTAAGTCAAAGCAACCTCAGTCGTGATTATAAACAACTATTACATGAAGCAAACCTACCGGATATTCGGTTTCATGACTTGCGGCATACAGCTGCTTCCTTGATGTTGAAACAGGGCATTTCTGTAAAGGTTGTTCAGGAGCGCCTTGGTCATAGTGATGCAGCCATGACCTTGAATGTTTACTCCCATGTGATCCCAGGTATGCAAAGGGAGGCAGCGGAGAAAATGGATGAAATAACCGCAGTGATTGATATCAGTGAGATGCTTGCTAAAGTGGAGAATCAAAATGGGTTGCAGTAAGGTTGCAGTAAAAAAAGAGCCCTCATTCTATGAACACCCTTTTTACCCCTATATATGGGGATTTGCTTATCCTTTACCGCCATATCTAGCGCCCCCGGGGCGACTCGAACGCCCAACCAACTGATTCGAAGTCAGGTACTCTATCCATTGAGCTACGGGGGCTAACAAGACTATTATACCGTAAAACTTATCCAGGCGGGGCAATCATCTCGATGGAAGCGGTCGATTATTTGGTTTGTCTGTTTTACGATCACTCCCTGCGGTTTCTGTTTATGGTATTACCGCTTGTCGGAACGATCGTTGTCAACCTCAAGCTTTTTTGGACTTACGATATATTGATATCACTCTTGACAAATCTTAAACATATGCTAAGATATCTTTAAGTAAATATAAGTGCGATGCTGATATCTTAATAAGGAAAGGATGCAAACGATGACACACGTTCTTAACTTAACCAGAGATGACCCGGTGATTTATTTAAAAGCCTACGGTGGGGTACAGATCAAGGGGGTCGAGGGTATGGAAATCACCTGCAATATTGAATCACCCCAACTGGCAACCCTGGTAGAAGAAGACGGGAATGTTTATGTGACGGTCAATGCTTCCTGCCATTTAGAAGTACCGGTCAATTCATCGATCATAATTGAGCGCGCGATGGGATCTGCTTTGATAAAGCGTGTGAAAAATCCAATCACTATTGATAAGGTGCTCGGCAATTTGGTCTTGATCGAGGTTGGACAGGCGGATGTGGACAAGGTCGGCGGCAACTTTTCAGCGCAGCATGTTGCGGGACACCTGCACATCAGCAAAATCGCTGGCCGGCTGACCGTCGATGACGCCCAATCTCTTGCGTGTGAGAAAGTGGGCGGCAACTGCGTCTTGCGTCAGATCCACGCGGATGCCCTGGTAGACAAAGCCGGTGGGTCTTGCCTGGTTCAGAATATCGCAGGAGAAGCGCGCCTAGCAAATTTTGGCGGTTCGTTTAAGGCGCGCGGGATTAATTTGGGACATGGTGTGAAGGTCGGAGGCAGCATCGAGATTATTGAGTGCAAGTTTGTGCGTGATTTGCGATTGGCCGCTGGTGGAAATATTGCCGTCGCGCTTAAAAAGGATCAGACAGACCTTTCACTCAACATCACCTCGGGCAGTGAAAAAATTAAGATTAAGGCTTTAGGTGAGGAGCTATCAATTCGAGATTATGAATACCAGCAAAAATTTGGAGATGGCAACCTTTCCGTCGATCTTTCTGCTGGAGGATCGGTATCTATTGCAGAGGCCCCTGAGTCAGGCGAAGATTTTATCGGAGACCTTTCGGATCGATTCTCTTTCGAGGAATCGGCATTCAGCGAGATGATCCAGGAGCGGATTGAATCAGCCACCCGCCGGGCTGACGCAAAAGTTAAAGCAGCCGAAATTCGTTTGGGACAAATTCAAGACCGGCTTGAAAAATTCCGTGGTTTTCCGATTGATATGGGCTTTGAAAATGAAGGCGTAGAGAAACCCGCGTCGGTACCCAAGCGACCTTCACCGCCTGTTACACGACCAGCAGGGAAAAAGGGCGCCACGGATGAAGAACGTTTGATGATCCTGAAAATGCTGCAAGAGGGCACAATCACAGTTGATGAAGCTGAAGCCCTCTTCAGGGCAATGGAAAAGTGAGTGAGGATGTGAAACATGGATCAGGCTGAAAGAAAAATTCTGGATATGATTGAGCAAGGGGCGCTAACAGCTGAAGAAGGATTGCGGCTGATTGATGCGATGAATGTCAGCAATAGCGAAGACGATGATTTATATAACCTTTCGCCGGAAGGGGTGACGGTTTCTGCTGATGACATCCTGGAACCCTCCGAACCCCGTATCTCTACTGAGGAACTGGAGCGAATGAAGCAGCTCAAGCGCTGGTGGGTTTTTCCCTTTGCGATAGGTCTGGTAATCACCACTCTGGGCGCCCTGTGGATGTTCGCAGGCTACAGCCGTTCTGGTTTTGGTTGGGGGTTTTGGCTTTCGTGGATACCATTTATCATTGGGATTTTCGTGTTGTCGCTTAGCTTTCAATCCAGTCGCAGCGTGTGGTTGCACGTGCGCATCAAACAAAAGCGAGGTGAGTCACCGCCGCGCATTTCGATCAGCCTCCCGTTGCCACTTTCGCTGACGCAATGGCTCATTAACACCTTTGGCCACAAAATCCCGGGACTGGATGATCTGCCGCTGGGAGATATATCTGAGCTTCTTGATAGGATATCACCAGAAGAACCTTTTTATGTGCACGTCAACGATAAGGACAACGGAGAAATGGTAGAAGTATTTATCGGATAGACCAGTTTTAATCCGTTAGTGATGCCTCAATCAAATTGCTTACCCCGGGTGTTAATCACACGGATTAGTTGTTGAAGAAGTTGTAGATCGCGCTGCTGATATTGGCAAATAAAATATTGACGGGGTCAAACACTGCCTGAACGGGGTGGTGGGCAAATATCGTTAAAACATAATTACCGCCCGGCGAATAGATCAGCGCGGCATTCCCGTAGGTATGCACCAAGCCGTCGGTTTCTATTGCCCAGCCATGCTTATGGGCAATTCTGGTACCCGAAGGGACGCCAGCCTGGATCAATACGCCAATTTTGTTGAAAAGCATGATGTCGATCATCTGCTGGCATTTTCTTTGCGTGATCTCGTCAGGGAAGGCGGCAATGAGTGATCCGCCCGCGCGCTCAGCACACAGGTAGATATCTTCCATTAACATTCCCATATCGGCTGCTGTGGTTTGGTTGTATCGGTCAGGTCGGGTGTCAACATCGGTGCGCTGGTTGGCTGGCGTTTCGAAGTCCTGCAATAAGGGCGCGCCAACATAAAAATGGCCAGCCCAAAAGGTGTTCTCCAAGCCTAGGCGATGCATATCAGCAGTGACAATTAAAGGGGACAGGTTGGCGTCAATCACCATCATTGCGAGTTGATCAGTGCTGGTATTTTCAGATTGCTGGATCATCTCTTCCATCAGGGTAATTGCTTCCTCCGGATAAGGTTCTTCCATGGTGCGAAAGGCGGTGACCATCAGCGGAATTTTCACCAGGCTCCAGGATGAGAAAGCGATATTGGGCACCAACTCTTCCCCATTACCCTGATGCGCGAGCAGCAGGTTACGGGTAGAGCCTAAATCCTGCATGTAGACTTCAACAACTCCATCGAAACCGGAGACCTCGATGATCTGTCGGACCATGACTTCTAAATCCGGTAAGGATGGCCTGGGAATGGATGTTTGGTTCAGGGCGAGATTGACCCGCCGGCTGGTTGGCGATTTAAGAGCATCAAGAGTCTGAAGTGTTGCCCGGTCGATATCGAGGTTGGTGCCAGAAATACCTTCGGCGAATTGAGCAGTACCAGCTATGGGCATCGGGGGAATGGCTGGCGCATCATACCGCGCGCTGATCTCTGTGATCAAATAATCCCGTATACGTTTTTCCTCATAAGATGCACTGAGGGGAACCTTGATAACTTTTATCTCCCTTTGCCAGAGGAAATTCCAAAAGCCTGCCCAGAAGGGTTCGGTCACGCGCTGGTTGTCAGCAACAGCCAGCATGTGATCGACCTGCGGCTCAAACCCCAAAACCGCCGGGCGGATTTGGATTGGGTGGCCATCATAGATGATTTCGATAGGTGAGCGATAAACCAAGTAAAGCCGTTCTGCAGCCTGGGCATAATTCAACCCGCCAATTGGAACATCGCCGACCTGCATGCCCTGAGGGAAATTATTTCGTAAACGACTGTATTCAACCAGTTGAATCGTCGCCAGAATCAGGGTGAGGAAACTGATCAGGATGGCAGCCCAACGAAAAAGGGGAAAGCGGTGTCTTTGCTTCATTTAGATTATTGTACTTAATTCGGATCGTTTTTTACAGAGCCAATCCGTCGCTTCACAGCTTGCCTGATCGGTGAAGACAAGAAAGGATGATAATCAGTGGGCGGTGACCAATTTACAGGTCAGGTGTCATCGTTTCCAACACTGCCAGGGGTTCAAGGTTGTCGGGTTCTTCGATGAGGGAGTCTGCGTAGTGTGTAAATGCGATTTTCCCGCCTCTTCCGATCAGGATGACCGTGGGTGTGCCCAGCGAGAAAAATTTTTGTTCCTGGAAATACATTTTTGCAACCCGTGAGCCCTTGTCGCTCAGGATGGTGTAGGGGGTCGGGTGTTTGGCAAGGTACCGGTTGATCATAACGGGCCCATTCGGTACCACAACCAAAATTTTTGTGTTTAGGCCAGCAAACTGTTCGTGATCATGGCGCAACTGCGCCATATGGTTGGTGCAGTGTGGTCAGGCAAAGCCGATGTTGAAGACGAGCAAAACATGCTGGTCCTGGTACAGGTTTGAGAGGGTGATCGATCTTCCTTCGTGATCGGGAAGAGAAAAATCGGGGGCCTGGTCTCCAGGGGTGAGTTTTTCCAAAACATACCTCTAATCATTCTGCAGCCGTGTTGATACTGGCTAATAATCGCATTTGTGACTGGTAATCATACTTGATGATCGTGAAAAACGCCATTTGCTGTTTGCAATCCGCAGAGCCTGTGGAGTTCCCCTGCAGTATTTTGATCACCTGGCCTCGGGTACAATCATACAGGCTTTCGTGGTGACAAATCAGAATATTTTAAATACGCGTTGCCCTGATTTAATTTGCATGAGTATTTGACTTGTCATTAGGCCAGAGATATACTTTCAACTTGAGATAAGCAAGAAAAATTGGAGGTTGTTTTGAAAACTGCATTGATCACAGGCATCACCGGGCAGGATGGTTCCTACCTGGCTGAGTTGCTTTTACATAAGGGCTATGAAGTTCATGGGTTAATTCGTCGTTCCAGTACTTTCAATACTCGCCGAATTGACCATATCTATCGCGATCCCCACGGCAATAACGGAAAGGTTAACCTGTTTTTGCATTATGGCGATGTCACCGCCGGTGACACGCTATTGGACGTGCTTTATAATGTGAAGCCCGATGAAGTGTATCATTTAGCAGCCCAGAGCCATGTGCGGGTGAGCTTTGATATGCCCGAATATACCGGCGATGTGACGGGATTGGGTACCGTGCGCATCCTGGAAGCAATCCGCAAAGCCGGGATGAAATCCCGTTTCTACCAGGCCTCATCCAGTGAGCTTTTCGGCGATTCAAAGCCCCCACAGAGCGAAAACACCCCCTTCAGGCCGCGCAGCCCCTACGCGGCAGCAAAACTTTACGGTTACTGGATTGCCAACAACTACCGGGAAGGTTATGGTATGTACGCGGTCAATGGCATCCTGTTCAACCATGAATCGCCGCGCCGTGGCGAGACCTTTGTGACCCGGAAAATCACCCGCGGATTGGCGAATATCATGGCTGGCAACCAGAAGCATCTTTACCTGGGCAACCTCGAATCCCGGCGGGATTGGGGGTATGCACCCGAGTATGTGGAGATGATGAACCTGATGCTGCAGCAGGAGCAGCCGGAGGATTTTGTGATCGGCACCGGGGAGGCACACACGATTGCGGAGTTTCTGGATGAAGCCTTTGGTTATGTAGATTTGGACTGGCATGATTATGTGCGCATCGACCCGCGATACTTGCGACCAACCGAGGTGGATTACCTGGAAGCGGACACAAAAAAGGCCAAAAAGCTGCTCAACTGGGAGCCGCGAGTGAAATTCCATGAGCTGGTGCGGATCATGGTCGACGCCGACCTGGCACTGGTCGGTCTGGAAGCACCTGGCGATGGAAAGCGGATCATTGAAGAGAAGTTCTCTGGTTGGCACCGCTGGGAAGACCAGGTCGTATCGATGGAACGTTGACCGTGAAAAAGGTTGAAATTACCTGCGATCTTTGCTATAATTTAATTGTGTAAAAAACCAGCGGAAGAGTAACGCATCACCGCCTGCCAGAGAAGGAACGCCACAGGCTGAAAGCGTCCACAGGAGTGGGATGGGTGAAGTCGCCGCAGGGAATTGCTGAAGAAAGTCCGCCGATAACCCAATTCGTGGCGGGTGAGTAGAACGGCACGGGAACGCCCGTTATCGTGTGGCCGGATGATGGTCTGGCATGAGTGCGCTGGCTAAGGCTGGCGAATTGAGGTGGTACCGCGGAAGCAACCTTTCGTCCTCTGGGATGAAAGGTTTTTTTGTTAATCATATTGATTTTTATTGAGGAGTGTGTCTGATGGCTAAAGAACTGCCGAAAACCTATGACTTCAACGAAACGGAAGGGCTTATTTACCAGTGGTGGTGGGAGCGTGGTTATTTTAAACCCAGTAATGACCCCCAAGAGACGGGTTTTAATCCCGAGATTAAGCCCTTTGTGATCTCAATACCGCCGCCGAATGTAACCGGCAGCCTGCATCTGGGTCATGCCCTATTTGTTGCCATGGAAGATTTGATGATTCGCTATCACCGGATGAAGGGCGAGCCTGCTTTGTGGGTACCCGGGACGGATCACGCAGGCATTGCCACCCAATTGCAGGTTGAAATGATGCTGCGGGAGCAGGGCACCAGCCGCGAGGAGGTTGGACGGGAGAAATTTCTTGAACACGCCTGGGCATGGAAGAAGAAATACGGCGGCATCATCACGCAGCAAATTCGGCGATTGGGTGCGTCTTGCGATTGGAGCCGAGAGCGCTTCACCCTTGATGAAGGATTAACGCATGCTGTGCGGGAGGCTTTTGTTTTACTGTACGAAAAAGGTTGGATCTATCGTGGTCCGCGAATGATCAACTGGTCGCCCGGACTGCAAACGGCAGTGTCTGATCTGGAGGTTGTATACTCCGAAGAACCCGGCAAGCTGTACTACTTTAAATACCGCATCTCTGGCAGTGATGCCTTCATCCCGGTGGCAACCACTCGCCCCGAAACAATCCTGGGAGATACCGCGGTGGCAGTCCATCCCGAAGATGAGCGCTTCAAGCATCTGGTGGGAAAGACGGCGCTTGTTCCGATACTGGGACGAGAGATCCCGGTGATCGCTGATGCATATGTCGACCGGGAATTTGGTACCGGTGCGCTCAAAATCACGCCTGCGCATGACCCCAACGACTATGTCATTGGAGAACGGCACAACCTGGAGTTTATCAATGTGATGAATAAAGATGCTACGATCAACGAGAACGGTGGCCCGTATGCCGGGTTAGACCGCATGGCATGTCGGCAGAAGCTGTGGGCGGACATGGAGGCGGAAGGCCTGGTGATTAAGGTAGAGCCTTATCAGATGAAGGTACCGCGCTCTCAGCGCGGGGGCGAGCTAATCGAGCCGATGATCTCCACGCAGTGGTTTGTGAACGTGAGCGCCATGGCACAATCTGCTCTGGACGCCGTCAAGGATGGCCGCATTGAGATCATCCCCGAGCGGTTTAAAAAGGTGTACTACAACTGGTTGGAGAACATTGAAGATTGGTGCATCAGCCGGCAGTTGTGGTGGGGGCACCGTATCCCTGTGTGGTATTGCGATGATTGTGGTGCGAAAATGGTGGCTCGATCAGAGCCCACGCATTGTCAGCAGTGTGGCAGCACCCATCTGCAGCAGGACCCAGATGTGCTGGATACCTGGTTCTCCTCAGCTCTGTGGCCATTCTCAACGCTTGGCTGGCCTGAGCAGACAGCGGATCTGGCTTATTTTTATCCCACGTCTGTGATGGAGACGGGATATGATATTTTATTTTTCTGGGTGGCGCGTATGATCATGGCTGGCTTAGAGTTCACCGGGCAGGCACCTTTCCACACCGTCTATTTACACGGGATGATCAAGGATGAATACGGACAAATTATGAGCAAAACTAAGAACAATGTGATCGATCCGCTGATAGTCATGGATGAGCTTGGCACAGATGCGCTGCGATTTACCTTGCTGGTCGGCACAACACCCGGGAACGACCCGAATATTTCGCTGAAAAAGGTGGAAGCCAATCGAAATTTTGCCAACAAGTTGTGGAATGCCGGCCGCTACGTGATCCGCAACCTGGAAAACCTACCTGCTGCGCCGGACGATGAACCGAATTGGACCCTGGCGGATCACTGGATCCGGGCACGCATGAAGCAGCTCAGTGAAACGGTCAATCGTCTATTTGAAAGTTACCAATTTGGTGAAGCCGGACGCCAGGTTTACGATTTTTTCTGGGGAGAGTTCGCTGATTGGTATTTGGAAATCTCCAAAGATCAGATCGCTGAAGGTGGGGACCGGGCGTTTTATACGGTGCAGACGCTGGTCAGGATTTTTGATACCTGTCTGCGGTTTTTACACCCGTTCACGCCCTTTGTTACGGAAGCGTTGTGGGGTCACCTGCGAAGTACGTGTGTAGATGTGTCGGATGCGTTGGCGCCAGAAGGCGGATGGGAGGATGCATTGATTGTTGCCCGCTGGCCTGAACAAGAATCGGCGGAAGGCTGGGGGTTGGAAGCGATTGAGGATTTTGTCTTGATCCAGGAGATGGTGCGGGCGATTCGCAACATCCGCTCTGAATACAAGGTCGAACCGCAGCGAAAAATTTCCTGCACGATCGGCGCTGGCGGAAAATCCGCCATGCTCAGCACGCAACGTCAGATATTCGTGTCCCTGGCCGGGATTGACCCGCAGGGGCTGGAGATTGTTGAGACGCGATTAGAACCGGGGGATGATCGGGTTAATCTGGTGGTGGCGCCGGTGGAGATCAGCCTACCATTGGAGGGTTTGATTGATTTAGATGCTGAGCGCGCTCGCCTGGAGAAAGAATTAGGAGAAACGCAAGCACAGATCCAGCGGTTGGAGAATTTACTGGCGAGTCCTTTTGCGCAGAAGGCGCCGGCGGAGGTGGTGGCGAAAGAGCGCGAGAAGTTGGCAACTTACCAGGAGACTGCCTCTCGTTTACTGCAGCAGTTGGGTGGTAGCTTGTAGCTGGTAGTTGGTGGCTGGTAGCAGGTAGTTGGTAGTCGGTAGGTGGTAGGTGGTAGCTTAAAAGCTGTATTCAAACCAAGGTATGTTTCCAGAGACCGCGGGACTTTTTAGCATAGCCGGTGAAGGTTTGTGGTAAACCCCGCGGGTCTTTGTTTAATGGTTACTTTAGATTGATGTCACAGAATGAAATAATTTTATTTCTTCAGACCCGCGGGGTATTGAGGACTTGTGATAAACCTCGCGGATCTCGGTTAATGGTTATTTTGGATTAATGTCGCAGTTGAATTAATTTTATTTCTTCAAACCCGCGGGGTTCTCAGGCGCAGATTACGGCACGCGAAGGTGTTCGCGCTGCATGAGGCGTCTGAGAATGGCCAGGGATGTGGCGTATGTGGAATCAACCCCAAAATAAGACAGGGCGCCAGCGCCAAGGTTGCCGCCCTTGGTGAGGGGCGTATCCGAAGCGTAATGAAGAATGCCCAAATCAAAGGGCACGCCATACAGATTAACGATTTCATTAACGGGGTGGCGCGTCGGGCGATACAGCTCAGACACAGCCGAAAGATACGGGCCGGCTTCCATTTCAATATCCGTATAGCCTTCGCGGTAAATCACTTCCATGACCTGAGAATTTTGCAGATAAGTTCCTAAAACAGAGACTGATTTCTGGTTATCTAAAACCGTGCCATAAACGAGGTATGGTCTGACATCGCTGGCAGAGAAACAGTTGTGAAACATGTAGGTGTTTTGTGAATGCTCATCATAGATTACGTTGGGGATCATCACATCCCCACGGCGCCCGTTGAGGGTCGCTGCCTTGCCCATGATGTAGATTCCCAGCAACGAATTGGCGTGTTCTGCAATTTTTACCAGCAGGTTGTATGCGGCAAATCCAAGTGGATAATCAATATTCAGAATGAGGGCGTCGCTTGCTTTCAGAAATGACCAATCCGCATCCTGGGCAGAAAATCCGGTTGGTGAAAGGCGGGGATCGATGGTCTCGGGATTGAGGGCAGCCAGATCAATAATTTGCGCCTCAATGTCGAAGGCATGTTCGCTGGGTAAGCGGTAAACGCCGTTTGATCCCTCAAATTCTGCCTGTGCAGCAACCAGGTCTTTACCCTGTGGCGTGGCCTGGTATTTCTTCAGGACATAGTAAAGAAAATTTTCAGGCCGCGAGGGGATTTCTTGCTGGTTGATATCGCGCCATTCAGCCAGCAGATCTTCATCGCCGGCGGTGTGAAGGTAGTGGGCCAGGCGCTCTTTCTGGGTGAGGGCAAAGCCAGTCAGCAAATTGGGAATACTGTGAGTGTTGCTGGAAATGAAGTAGACCGGCCGGTGGTTGATCTGCGGAACACTTGTTGCGATATTATCCCACCAGTAACGGGTGGCCCGGCGATACTCATTGAGAGACCCGCTGAGAAGCTGCACCTCCAGATCTAATTTCTGTGACTGGATGCGGTTAAGCATGGGTTGAAATCCTTCGCCCCAGATAATTTGCAAACGCCGCAGCTCAATTGGCGAGATCCTGAGGTGATGGACTAAATTGTCAAAGCCTTCCATTTCGCTAAGCGAGGCGCTGGTCAGGATTTCACGTGGGGCATCGACCAAGAAACGATGGAGTTTGTTCCATTCGATCTGGTACGCAGTCAACAAGGGGATGACATCATCAATATCCGAGCGAGAGGCAATATAGCAAGCCAACAAGCTTTTGCCGTCAAAGAAACAACGGCGGCGGCGGGCGCGTGCGGTCGCCGCAGTCCAATTTTCAATAGCGTGGTAGCCGAATTGTTCAAACACAGTCCCGCTTTGCGCTAATAAGACGGCCTGGACATCCGGTATACAGTCTGGCAGGCGTAAATTCGCATAGATAAAAGCATAAATATCCGGTTGTTCCTGGCGCGCAAGCGGATGCAGGGAAGAGTTCATCCCCGCGTGAACTTCTTCAAGCGAGCGGATGCGCACCCGTTCTGTTGAGCGCAGCAATGAGTAGATTGTGCGAATGTAGAGGTCAATTTCATCAGAGGCTCGGGTTGGGACGGTTCTTTCCATGAAAACTCACTTATTCAGATGCTTGTGTTTGGCGTTGAAAAACTAATTCTTCTAAATTTCTAAGTCTTATTCTACCCTGATTAATGCCGTTTCAAACTTATTAACCGGCTGTGCTGATCAGCCTGCGTTTCTTTTCTGCAAAAAACCATGTGATTACGGTTTGCGTTGTGGAAAGAGAATTGATTAATCAAGCGATTTGCATTAAGTCGATAAGGAGTTTCTCCTGGCTGAGCTGGTTATCGTTGTTTGGTTAACGAAACTTCATTCCTTCGGTACAATATAACCAATGTTTTTGATCTTGAATTTGAGAGCGTGATGATGATAAAAACCATCTTCTTTGATTTTGGCGGTGTGATTCTGAAACAGCCCAATGAGCGCAAGTTGAAACTGTGGAAGAAAGCTCTGGGCGTCAAGGACCATCCTGAGGTTCTGGATATGCTGGAAAACCCGCATGACTCTCAACTGGTCAAGAACATCTGCCTGGGAAAATTGCCAGAGGATTATTTGTGGACCATGATGGCTGAGAAATGGCACCTGAGACCCGCGGTGATTCGGTTCTTAAAACGAAGGATGTCCTCGAAACGCCAGATAAACCAACCGATTGTCGATTTTTTGGCGGAACTGCATGGTCAATACCAAATTTCGATTTTAAGTAATGCGGGCGATCAAACCCGGAGGCTGCTGGAGGATACCTACCAGCTAAAGCGTTATGTGGACGATATCATCATTTCTGCAGAGGAGGGAGTGATTAAACCAGATCGGCGCATTTTTGAAATCGCTATGTCACGTTTGGGCACAACGCCTGGGCGTTCACTTCTTTTAGATGACCATCTGCCCAATGTAATGGCCGCACGGGAATTTGGCATGCATGCGGTGCATTTTATCAGCTCGCACCAGGCGATTGATACGGTGCGCATCCAGCTGGATGGAAGGCTTTCCTGATGCTGTACCTGGTTGCGACGCCGATTGGCAACCTGGGTGATATTACACTGCGGGCATTGGACGTGTTGCGTTGTGTAGATCTGATTGCCAGCGAAGATACGCGCAAAACCTCAATTTTGTTGGGACATTATGATATTCACAAGCCCCAAAAGAGCTATCACGCCTTCAACGAGGAGAAGGTTGTGCCAAAGCTGGTTGACCTGCTTCTGGAAGGGAAATCGATTGCGGTGGTCTCCAGCGCAGGGACGCCGGGCATCTCTGATCCCGGCTATTCGCTGGTGCAGGCTGCGATTGTGCATGAGATTCCGGTCACAGCGATACCGGGCCCCAACGCCCTGGTGCTTGCGTTGACCTTATCGGGCTTACCCGGGCACAGTTTTACATATAAGGGCTTCTCGCCACGCAAATCCGCAGCACGTCGGCGGTTTATCAGCACTGAAGCGGAATCGCCCCATACTTTGATCTTCTATGAAAGCCCTCACAGGATCCAGGCGTTTCTGGCAGATGCGTTGGCTGTCCTGGGAGATCGACAGGCAGCGCTGGCTAACGATTTAACCAAGAAGTTTGAATCCCTTCAACGGGGTCGATTGAGCGAACTACTGGAAACATTTAATCAGGAAGCCCCCCGCGGCGAATACACGGTGGTGATTGAAGGTGCGCGGTAGGCGCTTTCTCAGAACTTGAAGGGCGAAAAGTTGGTTTCATCGTCGAAAACGTCGATACCTTCTGTGTGTTTTAACCTGTTAACAACCCGGTAGGTGAGGGGTGTTACGACGATTTCGATACCAAGTTTAAAGATATAATTAGTAATGGTCAGACTCCAGAACAAGCTCCATGGGAACACACCCAGGGCACTGGCAATTAAGATGAAGGTAAAGGTGTCAAAAGCCTGTCCGATGACACTGCTGCCGATCGTGCGAGCCCACAGGAATTTCCCTTTGGTACGGATTTTCATCGAAGCCATGACAATGGCATTGGAAAAAGATCCAGCCAGATAGCCTGCCAGGCTAGCCACAACGATGGCACCCGAGCTCATGCTCCCCAGTATCTTGTTGAAGTTTTCCTGGCCGACCCTGGTCTGCCAGGTGACCTCTCCGGGAAGCACCTGGACAAACCAGAACACCAGCGCACTGAAGGCCAGGGCGCCAAAGCCGAGCCAGATAATGCGCCTTGAGCGTTTGAAACCGTAAACTTCGGTCAGAACATCACCAACGATATAGCTGATTGGGAACAGGATTGTCCCGGCGTCAAAGCTGAGAGACAAGTTCCCCAGGCGGGCTCCCCAATCGATGATCTTGGCAGAGGAGGCAATATTGCTGAGTACCAGTGTAAGGACAAAGATCGTTGTGAGGATGTCCAGATAATGAAAGGATTGTGTTTCGGAGAGAGTGTTTTGTTTTTTCACAGTAGGCTCCGTTTGAATACTCAAGTTAAGTATACCTTGCTATGCATCATTTCTTTTTAAGCCCGGATGACATCCACGATTTACAGGTCATCTTCCCTGCCCAGGTTTCTCACCAAATCAAGCATGTCTTACGCCTGGCGACAGGCGATCGTGTCGCTGTGCTGGACAATTGTGGGTCAATCTACACTGTAGTTCTGCGGAATGAAACTGCAGGAGGTCAACGCGTTGGTGATATTGTTAGTACTCAAATGGCTACATCCGAACCCCAGGTGCAGATTTCGCTTTTCATTGGACTGTCCAGCCGTGAAAAGATGGAGTGGATTTTCCAGAAGGGCACTGAAATTGGTGTGTCTGCTTTTTGCCCTTTTGTTTCTACACGGACATTGGTGAGCAATACCGGATTGACTGAGGGAAAAATGTCTCGCTGGAAGCGGATCATCCAGGAAGCAGCAGAACAATCCGGGCGTGGAAAGCTGCCGGTGCTGAATGCACCGGAGAAATTGGCTGATTGCTTGCGTAATGCAACCCAAACGAATGGGCTGTGCCTGCTGGCTTGGGAAGGCTTGCCTGAGGATGGGGCTAACTTAAAGGAAGCACTGCGAGGTTTCACAGGAGACAAGCTGGCGTTGTTCGTGGGACCAGAAGGCGGCTTTTCTGATGCTGAAGTGGCTTCAGCGCAGGGTGCTGGATGCCAGGTGGTTACCCTGGGCGCCCGGATTTTTCGAATGGAAACAGCAGCGATTGTTTTTCCGGCCCTGGCTCTTCATGAGCTTGGTCATGTATAATTTTCGGTAATGTGATATGATTTGGTAACTTTAGTCTTTATTCAGAGTTAAACAGTGTAATCATCTTTAGAATAGGAATTCAACTTGAAACAGATCTGTATTATTGTTAATCCGACTGCGGGTAAGGGTGCAGCAAAAAAATTGCTGCCTGAAATTAAACTGGTTATCGATGGGCTCGGTCTGGACTATGAAATTAAATTTACAGACCACCCCGGGCATGGCATCCAATTGACAGAAGAAGCTTGTTTTGAAGCATACAAGACTCTGGTGGCGGTTGGGGGAGATGGGACGGTTAACGAAGTCATCAACGGGATGATGCGTGCAAAACAGAAGAACACATTGCTGCCAAACCTGGCGGTTTTACCTGTAGGGCGTGGAAATGATTTTTCTTTTGGTATGGGTATTCCCCAGGATCTTGTCGCAGCTTGCCAGTTGTTAGCAAACGGAAATTCCAGGGAGATTGATATTGGTTTTGTGAAAGGTGGCGACTATCCTGAGGGCCGTTATTTTGGAAATGGCGTTGGCATCGGATTTGATACAGTTGTTGGATTTGAAGCAGCGAAACTTCCGCCTTATATCAGCGGCGTTCCGGCATACCTGTACGCAGCACTAAAGACCATCTTTTTATTCTTCAATGCACCGCTTATTCGGTTAGATATTGATGGCGAAATCATCGAACAACCCTGTATTTTGGTGTCGATGATGAATGGGCGGCGGATGGGGGGTTCTTTCATGTTTGCGCCCGAGTCCGAATCTGATGATGGTATGTTAAACCTGTGCATTGCCGGGCAGGTAACCCGGTGGCAGGTTTTAGGCTTGATTCCGCAGGTAATGTCCGGCACACAGGAGGAAAATCCAGCGATTAAGATGCCCACAGGAAAGGCGATCAAGATCAGCGCAATTGAGGGCACATTGCCTGTGCATGCTGACGGCGAAACGATTTGTGTCGCCGGTGAAGCCCTTGAAGTTGATATTCTCCCACGAGCTTTGAGGTTGGTGTCTCCATGAAAACCCCACTGACCTGGGTGGTCAATACAATCATTCGGACCATCCTGTATTGCCTGCTTAAAATTGACATATCAGAGATAAAAAAGGTGCCCAAACGTGGTCCGCTGATTCTTGCTGTTAATCATGTTAATTTTTTGGATGCGCCTGTGCTGATCACCCACATGGGATCACGGGCATTTACAGGGTTTGCCAAACGCGAAACCTGGGATAACCCATTGACGGCATTTTTGTTTACCCTGTGGGGCGGAATTCCGATTGATCGTGGGATTGCTGATTTCAATGCTTTCAAAGCGGCTAAAGATGCGTTACTGGTCAAAAAGCAACTTTTAGCCATCGCTCCGGAAGGTACACGTTCAGGCGACGGTCGTTTGCATCAAGGAAAACCCGGTATCGCCATCCTGGCGAGCAAGGCTGATGTACCAATCCTCCCGATGGTCTATTATGGGCACGAAGATATCTTACAAAATCTTCGCCGATTAAAACGGACACCATTTCATGTAAGAGTTGGTAAACCCTTTCGGTGTAAGTTCTCTGGTCAGGAGAAAAACAAAGAGGTTATGCAAGCCGTAACCGACGCCATCATGCTGGAAATTGCTGACCTGCTGCCTGAGAAATACCACGGAGAATATCGGGGAGTTACGATTGACCGTCGAAAGTACCTTGAATATAACGATTCAACTTCGGGGGAGGAGATTCCGCAGGCGCTTGGAGAGCAATTTTCCCACGCCTAAATTGCGACCGCTTTTATCTTCCACCAGCAGATACTGACCTTGAGGGTGCAGATCTATTTTAGGATTGCGAATATCCCGCCGATCGATCCATTGGGCGAGTTGTGAATCATCAAGCTGGGCTTTTCCCCGGATAAATAAGTGACCGAAACGGCTGGCAAATTCATAAGAAGGGTGGAAATTTTCTGAAATCCACTGACCGATTTGCATGCCAATCAACTCAAAGGGGAGCGTTTGGAACCTTTCGAGGTAGACCAGAGGAATGAGAAAGATGCCTTCGTGTCGCTTAAAAAGCTGGAGGTGATACCCGGCGAGGATTTCATCAAGGGCAAATCCATAAGCATCCCAAATCTGTTCACAAATCGCAGACTGAAGATTGAGCGTTGCTGCTTCAAGCTGGGTGCGAGAAAAGTCGCGGGTGGGGGGCGCCTGAGGTGTTACAGGGATTACGCCTGTTTTTCGTAAACGTGCGCAAAAGAAGCCCGACATGCCGGTCTGATGCGGCCAGAGTCGCAGAGTATTCTGTAGTGAGGGATGGAAAACCTGGTCTGCATAGGCGGTCAGCCCGGGGACATGGAAGGGTACCCTGCTGGCGAGATCTTCAACAATCAGGGCGCCGGGGTACAACTTGAGAACCTGGTCAATCACAGCCTCGTTCTCCTCGGGAGCCAGTGAGCAGGTGGCGTAAACGATCTGTCCGCCAATCTTAAGGGCGCTCAACCCGCTGATGAGAAGCCGGATTTGCATTTCTTGCAGACGAAGCCGTTCTGAATCGGTGGTTTCCCTGAGGGGGTGGCTGGGTGTCGGGCGGAGGTTCTCCATGCTGCAGGGGGCATCCAGCAAGATGCTATCAAAAGTCTCGGGATACCACCTGCCAAAGGATTCTCCGGGAAAATGGGTTACAGCCTGGTTGATGGCGCCCCAATTAGCGATGACGGAGCGTAAAGCGGGGATGCGTCTCTGGCTGGCATCATTGGCGATGATAAAACCCATATCCTGTGTGCGGTCAACCAGGTGGGTTGTTTTTCCACCGGGTGAGGCGGCTATGTCGAGGATCAACGGTCGCTGTGCCTCAAAATCCAGCAGGCTGACCGGAACCATTGAGGCTGCATCCTGCAGGTAATATCCGCCCATGCTGTGTTCTATCGTCATGCCGGGCGAGGTGCTGGCGGATTCGATCAGCCAGGCGTTGTCACAGAAGGTGATAGGTTTAATTTCCCAGCCGTAACGTTCTGCCAGGGCATGGATCGATGTTGCTGGGTGCGCTTTGAGTGAATTGAGCCGAATACCGGTGGACAGGGGGGCATCCTGAATTGCCCGGATCTTCTGGAGTTCTTCCTCGCTGAGGATCTCTGAAAAACGTGCCAGGCTTTGGACTAGTTTACTCGCGCCGGGATCAGCCATTGTGAGCTCCCAGGCTTTTATCAATCAGAAAGACAATCTCGTTTTCGATCTTTATTTCCTGAATGGGCAGGCCTTCAGGCAGGTTGGAAAAGACCAAATCTCGATGCCTTTGTTGCAGGCTGTGGGTGCCGGAGAGGTCAGTAGCAGGTAAGGAGACAGCCAGTGTTTTAACGTTCAGAGCACTCCAGAAGGCACGGTTGCATCCGGGTTGACGCTTTTCGAAACGATGCGCCTCTTTGAAGAAAAACGCGAGATCAGCGGCGCCTTCTGGTGGGTTTACGAGGATGTCCCTGTTTTCAGCCAGGGGTGTTAATCCGATTTTTGATAGAAAAAGGTTGATAAAGTCCACCCTGGGTTGGATGATATCAAAGGCATGGTAGCGGACTGAAGCAGGTAGCCCCATCCAGGGGAACGCCAGGGGATGCAAGCCGCAAGCCAGGTCGAAGATCACCTGCGGTTTTCCAGGCGCATGGAAAAGTTGTGGGTAAAACTCGTCCATAATTGGGATGCGTTCTGCTGTGGAAGCATGCTGAGAGAGCACTTTGAGGCAAAAATTCTTCAACTGCGGTGAATCGAGGGCTAAATCTTCGATTTTAAACAGTTCTTTTGTCAGGGCAGGATAATCGGGCTGACCCAGGTAGGGTGCGACGATGTTGTGTAATTTCCGCCGAACGGCTTTGAGGGTCGCTTTTTGTGACCCCTGCTGAAGCGTTTCTTGTCGGACCAGGTCTTCAACGGTGGCCTGATTTAGCCCCAGATGACGGTATTTCTTTGTGCTGAGGATCTGACCCACAAGCCCCTGGACGAGCTGGTTTTCAACCTTCATTTTGTCACCAAAAAAGCCAGTTCGGTTTGGAAAAGAAACTCCTGGATACCCCAGGGTTTTTCACTGACCAGCTTTAAAAAATGCTCTTTGTAGAATGAGGACATGCCTTTTTTGCGCCCAGCCAGGCTATGAATAGGAAAGCTGACCAGGATGTGATCCGCAGGTATGCTCTCCAGCAAACGGTCACCGATAGATTTTTCCATTTGTTCCAAACAGGGGATCGATTTAAGTAAAAAGGCTACCTGGGCTCTTTCGGCGGGAACCTCAGCTACCAAATCGCAGGACTCAGCCGCGCCGTTGATGTTGAATTGACCAAAAAAAGCATTGACCAATTCCAGCAGATCCAGGTAGATGTCGCAGGCAAAATACTGTACATGGTCTGCAACGGGCATCCAGGGGAGCGCCAGGGGGTTCATCCCACACGCCAAATCGTTGATGCTGGTGACCGGGGCGATCGGCGCCAGGCAGGTTTGGAAAAAAGTTTCAATAATGGGCAGGCGTTCTTCAGTGGAGGCATGGGATTGCAGCATCCGCCGGCAGAAATCCTGGGTTTCAGCCGCATTGAGCTCTCTGGGGAGATCTTCCAACTGTTGGGTGGCAGCGGCGTAACCTGCTTTATGTTTGAGATAGGCACCGCCAACCTGGTGGAGTTTGTTGCGCACAAACTTGACAGCAGCTTTACCTGTCAAACCAGCAGTGATTGCTTCCTGGCTGAGACGCCGAACCAGGCTCGAGGTGATGTGCTTGTATTTAGCCCCCGAGAGCACTTGGATGACTAACTGCTCGAGCTGTGGGTTACCCATGGTCGTTCTGCAGCCTTTCTGTGAGCTGGGTCATGAAGCGCAGGTTGTGCAGGGTCGCCAGGCGGTGATAAAGCCAGTCTCCGGTTTTGAAAAGGTGGTGCAGATAACCCAGGCTGTAGTGCTGGCACACGGGGCAATCGCAATCATCTGATATTGGTCGATTGACTTTGATGTGTTTTTTATCCTGGAGATAGATATATTCCAGCCAGTCTTCACCCTGCAGGGGCTGACCCGGTGGAATGTTGTAACGCATCAAACGGCCGTGTCGGGCATCACGGGTGGGCAAGGCGCAATCAAAGAGGTCATAGCCGAGGCGAAAAGTTTTAACCAGGTTGAGCGGATGCCCGATCCCCAGCGCGTGCATGGGATAAGTGGAAGGCACCAGCTCTCGAGTCAGTCCGACAATGTCTGTGAGCAATTGTCCCTGGGAATCCAACGGCCAACCGCCATAGCCAAAGGCGTCAAAGCCGATCTCCAACAAGCCATCTGCGCATTCCTGGCGCAGGTCGGTGTAACCACCGCCTTGAATCACGCCGAAGATCAGGGGGCGGTCTGCACCGGAAATTTTACGCTGATCGAGTTGGAGATTGTATTCCTGCTTGCAGCGCTTCGCCCAATCCAGAGTGCGCTTGACACTGATTTCTTGCTCTGCGCGAGACGCGTCCACGTGGGTACAGTCATCGAGGCAGATGACCACATCACTGCCGTAACTGATCTGTAATTGGATGCTCTTCTCTGGCGAGAGGAGCAGTTTTCTGCCCTTGCCTTCGGGACGGAAGAGGATGCCGCGGTCGGTGAGGGTGCCGAACTGGTCGGATTGGTGGATCAGCGAGTATGCCTGGAATCCGCCCGAATCGGTCACAATCACTTTGTGCCAGTCGGCAAAGTTGTGCAAGCCAGAAAAGGATTGAATGGTACTCGAACCGGGTTTCTGCATCAGGTGAAAGGTGTTCATAACCAGGCCTTGAATGCCAATGCTCTCCAAGTCGCGTGAATCCACTGCGCGCACATACCCCAGGGTTGCATCGGGGAGAAAAGCTGGTAAGGCGAGAGCTTTATCCCGAATTTGCATTTTTTGTGATGTCTGCATTTTAGCGTTTCCTTTGCAGCTTGTTGAGGTTGAGGATCAGGACAAACTCACGCTTCTGACCAGTGACCTTTGGCAGGATGTCTGCGATGTGCCCCCGGTAGATCGTTTCTTGCTTGAGGGTCAGGTCGCATGCCAGGAGGATATCCTGGTTCTTCCCAAACACAGACTGAACTTCCGTCAGAAGTTTGGTCAGACGGTAAGGCGTGTCCATCAGAATCACCGGGACGGATTCGGATTTATATTTGGCAAGAAAACTTTCGCGATGCTCGCTTTTTACAGGTGGGAACCCTGCAAATATGAAGCGATCGATGGGAAAATTACTAAGTGAAAGAGCACCCATCAAAGAGGAAGGCCCCGGAACCGGTGAAATCGAGATGCCCGCCTGGTAGCACAGGTCGAGCAGGTGCCGCCCCGGGTCGGCAAAAACAGGCGTGCCGGCATCTGAGATAATGGCCATAGATTCGCCCTGGGCCAGGCGCAGGACGATGTGATCCGATTCCTCGGATTCATTGTGTTCGTTTAAGGTGAGCAGTTCGTTTTCTACACCCAGTTGACGGAGCAGGCGGCTCCCCTGGCGGACTTCTTCACAAATGATGGCATCGACCTGCTTGAGGATATCCAGAGCGCGCAACGTAATGTCACGGGGGTTGCCAATGGGCGTTGCAATGATGTACAAAATGCCCAATTTTTCTGTGTGTGTCATGGGTTTAATTGTAGCATTACTCCCAGTGTGTTGAGAAGTTGATCTTTTAGAAACTGGTCAAGGGGTTGGTAATATGGCATAATCTAAGCAGGTTTGTTGTCAAGGAATTGGAGAATCATGAAAAAGACCAGCCGGCTCAGCCGGATTTCTCTGCTTTTATTTATCTTTTTTGGGCTGGGTAAATTGGTGGCGATCGTGCGGACCGTCATCATTGGCAGGCAATTTGGCTTATCCGCAGAACTGGATGTTTTCAATGCCGCTAATAATTTACCCGATCTATTGTTTGCACTTATTTCAGGTGGTGCGCTGGCGATTGCATTTATCCCTGTTCTCTCGGAGACACTGGCAAAAGAAGGGCGGGAATCGGCATGGAAATTGTTTTCACGGATTGCGAACCTGGCATTTCTCGTCACAGCAGTTTTGGCGTTGGTAATTGCGGTGTTTGCAAAACCGCTGGTTGGCTGGGAGTTAGGGATTGCTCCCGGGTTTTCAACTGAACAACAGGTTCTGGCAGTTCAATTAATGCGCTTGAACCTGGTTGCCACTCTTATCTTTTCGATCAGCGGTCTGGTGATCGCTGGATTGCATGCCAATCAACATTTCCTTCTACCGGCAATGGCGCCGCTGGTCTATGACGGAGGGCGGATTTTTGGGGCTATCATATTAGCACCGAGTGTTGGGTACAAGATTGCCGGGATTCAATTGCCTGCTTTCGGTATGGGAATTCATGGCTTGGTCTACGGTGTGATTATTGGCGCAGCGCTACACTTATTAATTCAGGTGCCGGGCTTGATCAAGCATAAATTTAAATGGTTTGCCAGCCTGAACCTGAAGGATCAATCGGTCCAAAATGTATTAAGGTTGATGGGGCCGCGTTTGGTAAATATGGTCTTCATTCAATTGTTTTTCCTGGCACAGGACAACCTGGCCTCACGATTACCAGAAGGTTCTTTGACAGCCTTGAGTTTTGGCTGGTGGATTCAACAAGTGCCTCAAACAATGATCGGCACCGCGATTGCGACCGCGTTGCTGCCGACCCTGTCAGATCATATTGCAGCGGGTGAGCAAGCAGCATTCAAAGACACGATCGAGCGATCGTTAAAGGTGATGATTGCCGTATCTTTGCCGATTGCGGTGATCCTGTCACTGACCAGTTTGCCGCTGATCCAGGTGGCCTTTAATTATAGTTTGGGTGAATCACAAATGATTCTGAGGGCTACGCAGGCCTTTCTGGTCGGATTGCTGGGACACAATATTGTGGACCTGTGTGTGCGCTCGTTTTTTGCCCGTCAACGCCCACGCGAGCCGCTGGCAATTTCAGCCCTGGGATTCTTGATCAACCTTGGATTGGCGATCGTGATGATGGGGTGGCTGTCCTTTGGGGGAATCGCGCTGGCTAACTCACTTTCGTATAGCATTCAAGGTTTGTTGTTAATTATCATGCTCAACCGTCAACTACCTGACAATTTTCGATTGGGAGCTGCGCTATTGCGGGGAGGATTGAGCGCGTGCCTGGCTGGATTAAGCATCTGGTTGGTGATGAATGTGATTCCAATACCGGTTTCAGCACTGGGATTGGCATTAGCAGCGATTGTTATCGGTGCACTGGCAGGCGCAATCCCGATCTGGAAAGATATCCGTATGCTTGTCCACCTGTAGGTTAACTGAGGTATAATCCTGCCGATGGATCAAACAGAGAAGACCAATCAAACTGAGCAACCAGCCAATGATCGAGAAAGAGAAAAGAAGAAGTTTCTCGAACGTCGGTCAGCCTGGTATTTGATTGCTGCTGCGCTGGTCCTGGTTTTTTTAGCCATCGGTACCCTTGCCGGGGGAGCACGCGCGATTAATGACCGGATATCACTGGCTGAAAACCAGGCTGAATCCAGGGTCAAATCGCAAATTGACGGCGCCCGCCTGGATATCGAAGAAGGGCGATATGAGGTTGCCTTGGATCGCCTGGACTGGATATTGGATGAGATGGCTGACTTTCTCACAGAAGCAGAACTCGCTGAAATTGGCGAACTTTACAGTCAAAGCCTGGTACTGATCAACTCAAGGACAACCGCTACACCGCAACCCTCGCCTATGCCAACCCAGTTGGCGTTCACACCCACACCTGATTTACGGGGTGTCCAGGAATTATTCGAAAATACGCTTCAATTGTATGCCAGCGGACAGTGGGATGAAGTCATCCGCTCTTTACAGGCGTTGAGGGAAAATGATTTACATTTTCGCGCAATCGAGGTGGACGGTTTGTTATATGGCGCTTTACGCAACCGGGGAATCCAAAAGATATTGGCAGAAAACAGTTTAGAACCGGGAATATATGACCTGACACTGGCTGAACGCTTTGCGCCCTTAGATTCAAGCGCTGAAGGCTTGCGTACCTGGACCCGATTGTATATCACAGGTGCCAGTTACTGGGATGTGGATTGGTACCAGGTTGTCTTTTATTTTGAACAGGTTTACCCTCACCTGCCAAACTTGATGGACGGGACGTTCATGACCGCCACAGAGCGTTTTCGCATCGGTGCCATTGAATATGCAAAGCAGCTTTTCGAAGCTGGAGATTATTGTTTAGCCCAGGAATACCTGGAAAAAGCGCTGATGATCAGCGAAGACGCGGATGCCAGATTGCTATCTCAGGATGCAGCAGAAGCTTGCCTGGGAGGTTATCCCCCGCCTGGAGAGGAGCAAAATGGCGAATCAACGCCCACGCCGATTGAGGAGCCAACATCAGTGCCGACAGAAGAAACAACACCTGAACCAACCGAAACACCGGGTGGGTGAGTTATAAAATATTATCAAAAAAGGATTGCCATCCCAGATCATCAGGATGGCTTTTTTGTTGGATTGTTGGGGTCAGACGAGTTTGCCGATCAGGTCGTAGGTGATTGCACCATGGATCTTCACTGCCACTATTTCGCCAATCGGGGCAATTCCTTCAACTAAAACCAGGCCGTCAATTTCGGGCGCATCCCGGTAGGATCGTCCAATTGAGATTTGGTTTTCATCGTCAATGCCTTCAATAATGACATCCAGCACCTTATCGATGAAGGATTGATTGCGCGCCAAAGAGATCTCAGCTTGAATTTGCATGAGTTGTTCAACCCGTTTGGCTTTGGCATCTTCTGAGATCGGGTCGTCCAGGGGCTCGGCAGGAGCACCAGGTTCAAAGGAATAGGCAAACGTTCCCAGGTGATCAAAACGCTGGGCTTGGACGAAGTCCACCAACCTTTGGAAGGCAAGGTCATCCTCACCGGGAAAACCGACGATCATCGTTGTTCTCAGGGCAATATCTTCGATTTCAGCACGGATGCGGGCAAGTGCCTGCGAAACAGCTTCAATATCAGATGGGCGGCGCATCGCACGCAGGACGGCCGGGTCAGCGTGCTGGAGGGGGATATCCAGGTAGGAAAGGATTTGTGCTTCAGTTTTCATCAACTGGATTAGATTGTCTGTCACATAACCTGGAAAGGCATATAACAAACGGATCCAGGGAATGTGGGGGACTGCCCTGAGCAGAGCTTCTAACAACCGGGTTAACCCGTCCTGCATCCCCAAATCGTGCCCATAATCTGTGGTGTCCTGGGCGATGAGAATGATCTCCTTGATTCCACGATCCTGTAAAGCTTTTGCGTCCTTAATAATTTCATCGATTGGGCGGCTGATCAGATTGCCTTTGATCAATGGAATCAAGCAATAGGAACACGATCTACGGCAGCCATCAGCGATTTTTAGATAGGCGCTGCCACCCTGGATAGCTACTCGGTGTGTTTCAACTGGACCTGAAGTTATTTGAGAGAGATGTAAATAAGGTTTCTTCCTGTCATGCCGATTGACTTGATCAACGACATCCAGGATGTCCATCCAGTGCCTGGTGCCCAGGATCCCGTCCAAGCCGGGCACAGAATCGAGTAATTCCTGACGGTGCAGTTCGGGCATGCACCCGGCAGCGATCAATTTCTGCCAGGGCTGTTTTTCAGTGGCCAGGCTCCTGAGTATTGAGATAGCTTCCCGGCGGGCTGCTGTCAAAAATCCGCAGGTGTTGACAATCAGGTATTCCGATTTTTGAGGGATACTGGAAGCGACCAATCCACGCTGATTCAACAACCGGGACATCGATTCTGAATCCACCAAGTTTTTGGGACAGCCCAGGGAAACCAGGTGATAAGTCCCTTTAGCCTGTTTAGTCATCGCTCTCCAGCGGGTTGGGCGTCGCTTGAGGTGTTGGGGTGATGGTGGGTGTGCTGGTGGGGGGAGGTAAAACTAGGCCTTTGACATTGAAGATCAGATTGGCAATCTGACCCGGCAACCCTTGTGAGCCTATATCTTGATTGTTGAAAAGGATTTGCAGGGCGCCGATATTGCCGGTGAGAATGTCAATCTGAACCTGCCCGGAGTACTCATAAGCATTTCCGGGGATCAAACGCCCCTGAAATACCTGTTTGTCGTCGACGGTCACCTGCACCCATAACCGTTGCCGGGGGATCAGGATGATATTGATGGGATCTGAACTGGCAATTAGTGTAAATAAGGGTTCTATGTCCTCAGGTTCCGGGTTCTCGGAGTTAAAGTCCTGATCTTCGATGATGACCGTTGTCTCATTCTCAGTGTTAAGCACAGGTGTGGGCGCCTCGGTTGCCAGGAGAACATCAGAAACACCGGGAATGTCACTTCCAATACGGTCAGGCATCTCGTTGTCGAGGATGCGGTTGACACCCCAGATCACGAAAGTCGCAAATGCCAGGAACAGACCTGCGATGACGAGCAGATCGAGGGTGAAGAAATTCTTGAGCCGCAAAGCTGTCGGCGAGATTTCGCGGGCTGAACGCTTGCCTTTTTTCGCCAACGCATCCTGCCTTTCAATGCGACGCAATTGGAGGGCTTCAGCGTAATTGGTGAGCAGGGTTTCGGAATCCAGGTTTAGAAAATCAATATAGTTTACCAGCAAGCCCTTTGCCTGGACCGGTGAAGGTAATTGATCAAATTGCCCTGCTTCAATTGCCACAATGTGTTGCGGTGAAATGTGGAGGTTATCATGAACCTCATCGATTGATAAGCTGAGTAATTCACGCTGTCTCTTGATTTGATTTCCTATGGCTTTGAACAACTTCTCGGAGACTTTTGCCTCAGGCTTTGCCTGGTTGGTCTCGAAATCGAGATCTGTTGGCGAGGGCAACGGTGGTTGTTCCTGATCAGGAGCTGATTCTGGAGCAGGTGTGAGATCGGGTTCTGGCAGGTCAATGGATGGTTCAACCACGGCTGGCTGGTCTTCCTCTTGCGATCCGGGTTCTTCTGTCAAAGCAATTAACTGTTTGCCTCCCGCCAGGTGATATCCGCCAACGGTCAAATCTTCCAGTTGGAGGCCCAATTCACTGGCGTACAGGCGTAAAAAACCGCGCAATTGAACGGTTGAGGGCAAGGAATCCACATCATTCTCCTCCAGTGCTCGAAGGTAAGCCAGGGAGATGTGGGTTTTTAAGGCAATCGTTTCTAAAGAGATCCCCCGGGATTCCCGGATTTGTTTTAATTGTGCTCCGATAGAAGATTGCATATCAGTATTATATTCTAAAAAGAAACCGGCCTGTTGTGCGATTCATCAACAGGCCGGTTGAACCATGTTCGGGCGAAAAATTATGCTTCAGATTGTTCCGCTTCGTCTTCAACCTCATCTGGCAGGATTTCTTCGAGGTCAACCGGTTCCTCTTCGTCCTCAAGCGCTGGTTCTGCTTCGCCGTGAACTTCTTCTTCCTCTGAGGTCGGTGTTTTCGGAACCGGCAGTTCGCCTTCACGATGAACGATCACGGTGATTTCGGGGACGAGGTCCATGGTCAAATGAATCGGAATGGTGTAAGCACCAATTTGGCGGATGGGTTCTGTCTCGACCTGGCGCCGTTCCAGTTCAATTTGGAAGTTGGCGAAAATGGCTTTGACAATCTCATCGTTGCTTACAGAACCGTAGAGCCGCCCGGTTTCACTGGCTTTTACGGGGAAAGCGAGGGTCTTACCGCTAAGGACTTCAGAAACTGCACTTAATTCCTCATTGAGCGCTGCGCGCCGTTCAGTGGCTTTAACTCTGATGCGTTCTGCTTGCTGCAACGCGCCTTTTGATGCTGGAATGGCCAAACCCTGGGGGATCAGGTAATTGCGCCCATAACCTGCGGCGACTTTTTTAATCTCACCTGCCCGTCCTAATTTATAAACGTCTTTGATCAATACAACTTTCATTTTATGCAAGCCCTTTCGTTTATCTAAATGATGTCTTGCTCGAAGGGTACAACGAACAAGCCAAGGAATTTTACTCGAAATACAAATTAACAGCAACAGGTTGATGAGTAAAAACAGACAAAATTCAGCACATGGTTTCGGGTATACTAGTGAAAAGCTACAATTACTGGCATGAGGTGCGTATGGCAATCGAACAAGAGAAACAACGATGGGAAAATGAAGTGTATCATCCGCTGATCAAACGCTTCCCCGAACGAAAGGAAGGCTTCACAACATCCTCCGGCATTGAAATACCGCCAATCCTGTTGCCGCCTGAAAAACAGGAGTATATGGAAGATTTGGGCTTTCCTGGTGAGTATCCGTATACGCGCGGCGTCCAGCCGACGATGTATCGTGGTCGATACTGGACCATGCGGCAATACGCGGGATATGCCACCGCTGAGGAATCGAATCAACGTTACCGCTATTTGTTGGACCAGGGACAGACCGGCCTGTCTGTGGCTTTTGACCTTCCGACACAAATTGGCTATGATGCCGATGATGCGATGGCGCTGGGCGAGGTAGGGAAAGTGGGCGTTTCGATTTCATCGGTGCGGGACATGGAGACCCTGTTCAAGGACATCCCTTTGGATAAGGTTTCAACCAGTATGACGATTAATGCGCCTGCTTCTATTTTGCTGGCCTTTTATATCGCCGTGGCAAAAAAGCAGGGTGTTGCGTTGAATACATTAAGGGGAACGATTCAAAACGACATCCTCAAGGAATATGTGGCGCGGGGGACGTATATCTTTCCACCCGAGCCTTCGATGCGTTTGATCACAGATGTGTTTCGGTTCTGCAAAGATCAGATTCCGTCCTGGAATACCATCAGCATTTCGGGTTACCATATTCGGGAAGCGGGGTCCACCGCAGCACAAGAGGTCGCATTCACGCTGGCAAATGCTATCGCTTATATCCAGGCAGCGATTGATGCGGGATTAGAGGTCGATGAATTCGGCAACCAGCTCTCATTTTTCTTTAACGCACACAATGATTTTTTTGAAGAAATTGCAAAATTCCGGGCTGCCCGGCGGCTGTATGCCCGAATCATGAGAGAACGATTTCACGCGCAAGATGATAAAACCTGCCGAATGCGGTTCCACACCCAAACCGCAGGCTCAACATTAACGGCTCATCAGCCTGAAAACAACGTGGTCAGAGTGACATTGCAAGCGCTGGCGGCTGTGTTGGGCGGGACGCAATCGCTGCATACGAACAGCATGGACGAGGCGCTGTGGCTGCCAACAGAAAAATCAGTCCGGGTTGCGCTGCGAACCCAGCAGATCATCGCCAACGAATCGGGCGTTGCCGACAGTGTGGACCCAATGGCAGGATCTTATTTAATTGAAGCATTGACAGACCAGATAGAGGCGATTGCCCGTGACTACATCGAAAAAATTGATGCCCTGGGCGGTGCGCTGCAGTCCATCAATTCTGGCTTCATGCAAAATGAAATCCTGGATGCAGCCTACCGGGCTCAACGTGCGATTGAAACAGGCGAACAGATCGTGGTGGGCGTGAATGAGTTTCAGGTCGATGAGGTGATCGAACTAGAGGCATTGTCCGTGGACCCGAAAGTTGAAGAAAATCAAAAGAGGCAACTGGCTGAGTTACGGGCTTCTCGGGACAACGAAACCGTCAGCGCTCTGTTGGGAAAGCTGGAATCTGCTGCCCGCAGTGATGAACCACTGATGCCTGTATTTATTGAGTGCGCGGAAAATGAAGTCACCCTGGGCGAGATTTGCAGTATATTGCGCGCGGTGTGGGGACAGTACCAACCGCCGACTTTTATCTGAAAGAGAGAAAAACCATGGCAAAAATAATAAAGATCAATCATGTTGCCATTGTTGTAAGAGATATCGAAGAATCACTGATGTTTTGGCGCGATCAGCTCGGCTTAAAGCTGGATCATGTGGAAGACGTGCCTTCACAGGCATCGATGGTGGCCTTTATTCCGGTGGGCGAAGGTGAAATCGAATTGGTCCAGCCTACGGATATGGACACCGGGTTGGGAAAATACCTTGAAAAGCGGGGCGAGGGCATGCATCACCTGTGCATCGAGGTTGATGATATCGATGAGATGCTTGCCGACCTCAAGGCTAAGGGTGTGCAGTTAATTGATGAAGTCGCCCGAGACTTGCCAGGTCGCCGAATGGCATTTATTCATCCCAAGGCCGCCAATGGCGTTCTGGTTGAACTTTATGAAATTGTAGAATAAACCATATAATACGAGAAAAGGAATACTCTATGTCACAAGCCCAAAAACGTTGGTCCAACCCGCCTGGGATGATCTTGAATGAGGAGAAAATTTACCACGCTGTGCTGCACACCGATAAAGGTGATCTGATGATCAAATTATTCAGTGACCTCACCCCACATACAGTGAACAATTTTGTGTTTCTCTCAAAAGCCGGGTATTACAACGGCGTGATCTTTCACCGCGTGATTGATGACTTTATGGCTCAGACGGGCGACCCGACGGGTACAGGCAGGGGCGGTCCTGGTTACAGCTTTGAGGATGAGTTTCACCCAGACCTGATACACGATCGACCCGGGATTGTGTCCATGGCTAATGCCGGTCAGAACACCAACGGTTCCCAATTTTTCATCACCCATGTGCCGACACCCTGGCTGGATGGGAAACACAGCGTCTTTGGGGAGCTTGTGGAGGGCCTGGACGTGCTGTTTTCTATCCCACAACGTGACCCCATGCGTCCGGAATATCCAGGTGTAAAAATTAATACGATTGAAATCATTGAGTCAGACCGCGAATAACCTGCCCGAATCAGGTGTGCAGGATGATTGTGTCTATGATCAGCAGCGCTGCCCTGGTGAAGTAATCCAGCGGCAACGAAGGCATTGATCCGGGTGACCTGGCTGCCTGTTCAGGCAAAGCAGGCAGGTGAATAAAACCTGCGCTGATGCGCTTGTTCTGAGCAGCAACCCAATGCATCAGGGCATAAAAAACCTGGTTGCATAAATACGCGCCCGCGCTGAGAGAAATTTCTGTGGGAATCTCCTCGTCAACCAGTGTAGATAAAAGCTGCTCAACAGGAAGGGTGCTGAAATAAGCAGCCGGACCGTTGGGATCGATGGGCTGATTGGTGACGGTCACCCCGGCGTTATCTGCGATTGAAAAATCCATCAGGTTGATAGCCACCCGCTCCAGCGAGATTTTTGTTCTGTTGGCAGCTAAACCAAAGGCCAGTATGGCGTCCGGCTGGTTGTCTGCAAGCAGCGATAGCAATCTCTCGGGCCCCAGGAGATGGTGAACTGGCAAAATCCCTTTTACAAGCTGAACATCAAGGTATTGGGCAGGCAAGCTTTCAACCAGCAGTTGGCTGGGGTTAACGGGGTGTTCATGAAAGGGTTCAAACCCTGTGATCAGAAATTTCATATTACGCCTCCTGGCTTGATCATCTTCTTGCCTTATGCGGAAGGGTCGCGATCTCGCGAGCTCATTGCCGGGGAATGAGCGAGAAATTCCCAGCCAGCTTTGTCCGGCGAGGTTACCCTGATGACGACCCGGTTTTGTTTTGGGTTGATTATAGCACTCATTTTTCCAGGCAAGCTTTACAGGGCTTTTCTAAGGTGAATAACAGGGTGATTTTCTTATCTTCATGGCTTGCCTGTGATATAATTTTTTTGTAAATTAATCGTTTGTGATATTCTGACAGGAGAAAATGATATGCTGATCACCAATGGGAAACTGATACCATGGGGTTCTGAATATCAGGTCATGCCCGAGGGCTGGGGTCTTCTGATCCGCGATGGTGTGATTCAGAAGATTGCACCTCAAAATGAACTGATTAAGGATTATCCCGAAGAAGAAATTTTAGATGCCGGGGGTCAATACGTGATGCCGGGAAATATCTGCGCCCACACCCATTTTTACGGCGCTTTTTCACGCGGTTTGGGCATTCCTGGGGAGCCCGCCAGCACCTTTACGGAGATTCTGGAAAAACTCTGGTGGAATCTCGATAAAGCTCTGGATGAAGATGGCGTCCGCTATTCAGCACTGGTGTGTCTGGTGGATGCGATTAAGCACGGTACCACAACGTTAATTGACCACCATGCCTCACCCACTGCGATTGATGGCTCATTGGATATCATCGCTGAGACGATAAACCAGGCTGGTCTGCGGGCATCCCTGTGTTACGAGGTCACCGATCGGGATGGGGCTGAAAAATCCGAGCAAGGTTTGCAAGAAAACCTGCGCTTTGTTAAGCGAATCCAGAATAGGGACCCGCAGGATTCGCTGCTGCGGGCGCATTTTGGCCTACACGCCAGCCTGACCCTGTCGGATGAAACCCTGTCTCGCGCGGAAGAACTTTGCCCTGCGGGGATTGGATTCCACATCCATGCTGCTGAGGGAATGGCAGACCAGGTCTTTAGCCTTGAAACCTCGGGAAAGCGGGTTGTCCATCGCCTGGATCAATTTGGGATATTGCGGCCCGAATCAATTTTGGCGCATGGCGTGCATCTGGACCAGGGTGAAATTGAACGCCTGGCAGAAACGCAAACCTGGCTGACGCACCAACCCCGTTCGAATATGAACAATGCCGTTGGCGTGGCTCCGATTGAAGATATGCTGGACGCGGGCATGCGAGTTGGTATGGGAAATGATGGTTTTTCTAATACGATGTGGTTGGAATGGAAAGAGGCGTACCTGCTGCACAAACTGTACCATCGCGATCCACAGCGGATGGGCGGTTACACCGTAACCAGGATCGCTGTTGACAACAACGCTGCGCTGGTGACTGAGCTGTTTGACGGCTTGCTGGTAGGCTGTATATCTGAGGGTGCCGCGGCTGATTTAATCTTCGTTGATTATCACCCCTTTACACCATTGACAGGCGGAAACCTGCCCTGGCATATCCTGTTTGGTTTCCAGGAAAGCATGGTCACAGCCACCATCGTCGCCGGTAAACCCCTGATGTACCAGCGACAGTTGATGACTCTTGATGAGGACGCGATCGCGGCCAGGGCGTTAGAAATTGCATCAGAGACCTGGAAACGGTTCGAAGAGATTGCTACCCAATAAGCCTTTACCGGTTGAAAACAGAAGATAAGGAATACAGCATGGTTGATGAGACAAAACAATTGTATACACTCGGCATCGTTGGCGGGACAGGGAAAGAAGGCAAAGGTTTAGCTTACCGCTGGTTAAAAGCTGGGCATAAAGTCATTATCGGCTCACGCAACTTTGAAAAAGCTCAGAAAGCAGTCGTAGAGCTGACTGAATTCATGGGCTATACCCCAGAAGGACTGAGCGGTATGGATAACAGGGCTGCCGTAGAAGCCTGTGACATTGCAGTGATAACCGTACCCTATGCCGGGCACAAATCTACCCTGGAAGATTTAAAAGATGCCTTGCAGGGCAAAATTGTGATGGACGTTGTTGTCCCGCTTGTACCGCCGAAAGTTTCTAAGGTGCAAATGCCTGAATCGGGTTCTGCAGCGCAGGAAGCCCAGGCAATCTTAGGAGACGCGTGCCAGGTTGTGGATGCTTTTCAAAATATTTCTCATGAAAGGCTGTTGGGAGAGGGCGATACGGATTGTGATGTTTTGGTGTGCGGAAAAAGTAAGGCCGCGCGCGAGGTCGTGATCGGGTTGGTGGCTGATACCGGATTGAAGGGGTGGGACGCCGGACCGATTGAAAATGCGGTTGTTGTGGAAGGATTAACCTCGGTATTGATCGGTCTTAACCAGCAATACAAGGTGCATGTTGCCGGCATTCGCATCACCGGAATTTCTGATCAAACATAAGATGGGACTGAACCTGATCCCATTAGAAGGCTTTCCCCTGGTCAAGCCCGGGGATGACCTGGCGAGTCTGGTTGTAGAAGTTTTGGCAAAGAACGGCTTTTCGCTGCAAGACGGTGACATCGTGGTACTTGCGCAGAAGATTGTTTCCAAGGCAGAGGGCCGCCTGGTCAACCTGACAACAGTCGATCCCTCAGAAGCTGCGCTGGATTATGCACACATCACTGGAAAAGACCCGCGTTTGGTCGAGTTGATTCTGTCGGAATGCCGGGAGGTCGTACGTGTCCGCCAGGGATTGATGATTGTCGAGCATCGCCTGGGTTTCATCAGCGCCAATGCGGGCATTGATCATTCGAATGTTTCCGGTCCCTGGGGTGAGCCCAAAGATTGGGTTCTATTATTGCCTGAAGACCCGGATGCTTCAGCAGCGCACCTTCGGGCGCAATTGCAGGCTCGCTATGCTTGCCGCCTGGGCGTCTTGATCATTGATTCGCACGGGCGCGCCTGGCGTAATGGAACCATCGGGATGACGATTGGATTATCCGGGCTGCCGGGCCTGATCGATTTGCGCGGACAAGAGGACTTGTTTGATTTCCGCTTGCGGGTTACGCAGGTGGCTGCCAGTGATGAATTAGCAGCAGGCGCATCGCTGATGATGGGGCAGGCTCGGGAGGGGACTCCGGTAGTGCTGGCGAGAGGATTCCCATACCCGCTGCGTGAGGCATCGCTGTCTGAGTTGATCCGGAACAAGGAATTCGACCTGTTTAGATGAGGCTTTGATGTACGCCATAATCAGCGAGTTAGATCAAGAATCTTCGGTCGTCGTCAAAGACCTGTGGGGCAGGTTGCGGGAGGCTTGCGGACTGATGGCAATTTATGAGCTCCCGACGCCGCACTTTACCTGGTTTGTTGCTGAAAACCTGGATGTTCCTGCCATTGAGGACATTCTGGCTGAACTTTCCGCCAGCACCTGTCTGTTAACCAGCTATGTATTTGGCTTCGGTATTTTTTCTGGAGAAAGGCCGGTTTTTTATCTACCTTTGGTCAAATCGCAGGCGATGATAGATCTTCACAATGAAATTTGGCGCCGATCGATTGAGCATAGTGAGCAACCCAATCCATACCTTTCACCTTCTTTCTGGATGCCGCATATCACCCTGGCAATTAATGATATAACTCGGGAAAGCCTGGCATGTGCTCTTGAATCGGTTGCCTTTGACGCGGTGGAAATGGAAGTTTCTGGGAGTAACTTGATCGTTGTATCACAGAGCGATGCCTCATCAACGATGACTTATAAACGATTTTATTTTAAGAGTTACGGGAGCGTATTTTGAAAGTTGTCGCATTGACCGGTGGGGTGGGCGGCGCAAAGCTGGTCAATGGACTGGCAGCGCTGCTATCACCGGAAGAGCTGAGTGTGATCGTCAATACTGGCGATGATTTTGACTGCTGGGGGTTGAGGGTCTGCCCTGACCTTGACACGGTGTGTTATACCCTGGCTGGTCTGGCCAACCCGAAGACGGGATGGGGACAGAAAGATGAAACCTGGGAAATTCTTGAAAAGGTTAGAAACTTGGGCGGGTCGACCTGGTTTAAAATCGGCGATAATGATTTGATAACCCACCTGAGGCGAACAGAGCTGCTCTCGGAAGGGAAAGCGCTTTCATCCGTGACACAGAATTTGTGCTCAACCTGGGGCGTAAAACTCCAGGTTCTTCCAATGAGCGACGATCCTGTTCGGACCATTGTCCATACTGCAGAACACGGTGCGCTGGCATTTCAACGCTATTTTGTTCAGTTGGCCTGTCAACCGGTCGTGCGTGCATTTGAATTTTGTGGGGCTGAGGTTGCGTCTCCCGCACCCGGCGCTCTTGCTTTGATTGATGAGGCTGATGTGGTCATCTTCACGCCCTCCAACCCCTTTGTCAGTATTGACCCGATCCTGGCAATTCCCGGGTATCGTCAAGCGATCAAAAAGAAGCCCGTCATCGCTATTTCGCCCCTGGTGGGCGGAAAAGCAATAAAAGGCCCTACTGCGAAAATGTACCACGAGCTGGGAATTGTGCCTTCAGCCTCAGCAGTTGCCGGGCACTATCAGGGTTTACTGTGGGGGTTTGTTTTTGACACGCAGGACCGAACTGAATTGGAAAAAATTGAGCGTTGGCGTATAATTCCATTACTTACAAATACCTTTATGAAAGATATTCAGGACCGCATTCGCTTGGCTGAAGAAGTGATAAAATTTTGCGAGTCGATCCTCACCAGGAGTTTTTAAATCCATGAGTTTATGGACAATCGTTCCAGTTAAACCTTTACGACGCGGAAAATCGCGACTTTCGGAGATTCTCTCCGAAGATGAACGTTACCGACTTAATCATTACCTGTTATCCCATACCATTGACATATTATTACAGGTAGAAACAATCTCAGAGATCCTGGTAGTCAGTCGAGATTCCGATGTGCTGACAATTTCTCGAGAAAAGGGTGTGCGCACGGTGACAGAGAATGGCACACCAGAATTGAATAATGCATTGCGAAGAGCCTCTTTATTTTCAAAGCTGTTTGCAAATGAGGGTGTCCTCATTGTCCCGGCGGACTTACCCCTGATAACCTCTAAGGATGTTAGCGACTTTCTTGCACAGCGCAAAGAACCGCCGACCATGGTGATCAACCCTGATCGCCACCGGTTGGGTACAAATATGTTGTTCTTAAATCCGGCAGGTCTGATCAACTTTTCTTTCGGCACCGATTCTTTTGAATGCCATTGCAGATTGGCCAGGCAACAAGGTGCAGAGGTGATTGTTCATGAAAATCCACGCATCGCTTTAGACTTGGATGTTCCGGAGGATTATGAAATCCTCCAATCGAGCAATGTTTTACCAGTGCGACAGTAAATGGTTAATAAATTAGTGGAAAAGGAAAAAAATGACAATAGAAAGAGTAGCCCTGTATTTACAAGATGCCCATGACCTGCGAGATGGATTGGATTTTGTAAAATATGCTGAAGAGCGAGGTTTTGAGGCGGTTTGGCAGGCTGAAAGCCGCCTGGTTCGAGATGCCATTGTGCCAATGGCTGCCTATGCTGCAGTTACCGATAAAATCAAGGTTGGGTCTGGCGTCATCAACAACTGGACCCGTAATATCGGTTTGCTGGCATCGACATTTCTCACGCTGGACGACCTGGCGCCAAACCGGATTATTTGCGGCATTGGCGCCTGGTGGGATCCACTGGCAAAGAATGTGGGCATCGTCCGTAAAAGCCCAATGACGGCGATGGAAGAGACCATCACCGTCTTGCGTCGCCTGTTGAACATGGAACGGGTGTCGTTTGACGGCGAATATGTACATGTCACCGGGATTGAACTGGATGTGGTGCATGGTCGTCGTGAACCCCGGAATGTCCCGATTATGATCGGGGCAACTGGTCCAAAGATGATGGAGTTGACTGGAAAAATTGCAGATGGCGCTGTTTTAAATTACTGTGTTCCGCCAGAATATAATGAACAGGCGATTGATGAGCTGAAGAAGGGCTTGAAAGCATCTGGACGGACTTTGGATGATCTGGATCGCCCACAACTGGTTGTGTGCTCTGTCGACGAGGATGGCGAGAAAGCCAAAGACACCAGCCGTGAACTGCTGACGCAATACCTGGCACAACAGCCACATATTGCGAAGGCTTCCGGTGTTTCGATGGATATTGTGCACGAGATCCAGTCGATTCTTGGCTGGCCTGCCACGCATGAGCAAATCCAGCAAGCCAAGCACCTGGTACCGGATGAGTTGATCCATCGCATTACAGCCAGCGGCACCCCTGATGAGGCACGCGTCAAGGTGCAGGAATATATTAATAACGGTGCAACCTGCCCGATCCTCTACCCTGTTGGCGGCAATGTGAAGGTTTTGATTGATACTTTTGCTACAAAATGAAATTAACTGAGAAACAACCTGGTTCGAAAACTTGTTTTGTGTGCGGCAGGGAAAACCTGGCTGGACTCAAACTTGAGTTTTATGTGATTGAACCCGGGAAGGTTTGTTCGTATTTTAACTTGCCTGAGCATTATGAGGGCTATCCCGGGACCATCCACGGCGGTATCATCGCTGCCATACTGGATGAATGTGGCGGTCGGGCTCAAATGACCGAGCCAAACCGATTTATGGTTACCGCTCAATTATGTATCCGTTATCGCCGACCGGTTCCATCGCGAACAGACCTGGTCGTCTACGGAGAAGCAGGTGAACGCCGAGGACGGGTATCCTTTGCCCGCAGCGAAATCCAGAGTGTAGATGGAAAGATTCTGGCTGATGCTGAATTGGTGCTGATGGACATTCCTGAATCTCAGTTTGCGGATGTGGATCTGGAAGCAATGGGTTGGCGGGTTTATCTTGATGAGGAGGCTGGATGATTGGTGAATATTTCAGACCAAAGACAGTAGAAGAGGCGTTGTTATTATTAACCGAAAAGGGAAAGATTCGGAAACCTCTGGGTGGCGGAACCAGCTTGAGCCGGCAGGTATCACGACATTTCGACGTGGTCGACTTGCAAAACGTTGGTTTGGATCGCATTGAGGAAAGCGGTCAAAACTTAGTGGCAGGGAGCACGCTTCGTTTTGATTTGCTTTTAGCACACCCCGGGGTTCACCCTGAGATCAAGCGAGCAATCCGCATTGATGCTTCAGAAAACAACCGAAACATGGCTACCCTGGGCGGATGGATGGTGAACAGCGATGGTCGTTCGCTGACGACAACCGCATTGCTGGCAATGGATGCAAATTTAACCTGGGAGCCAGAGGCTGTTCAGATACGGCTTGGCGATTGGCTGCCCCTGCGCAGTCAGAATCAACCCGGCGTGTTGATGACAGAGGTAGCCTGGACCACGGGCGCAAGGCTTGTTTTTGAGTATGTGGCGCGCTCTCCGAAGGACCGCCCAACCATGATTGTGGCTATGGCTCAGTGGGGTTCAGGCAGGACACGTGTGGCCTTGGGTGGCTTTGGCGATGCGCCCATCATCGCTGTAGATGGCATAGGAGCCGATGGGGTGGATATCGCCAGTCGGTATGCCTGTTTAGAGGCTGGAGATCAATGGGCGTCTGCGGAGTACCGGCGTGAGGTCGCTGCAAAACTTGCCTTGCGTTGTGCGGCGCGTGTGGATGCCATCAAAGGAAGTGGTGCCTGAGATGAAAATCATACTGAATATTAACAATCAAGACTATCCCCTTAATGTTCCTGTTGGCGAGCGTTTACTGGAAACCCTGCGAAGGCTTGGTTTTTTCAGTGTCAAGTACGGCGGATGTGAAAAAGGAGAATGCGGCGCATGTGCTGTGCTTTTTGACGGTCGCCCGGTAAATAGCTGCACAATGTTTACAGCCCAGGCTGAAGGTCACAAAATCCAGACCGTGGAAAGCCTGGGTGAACACCCGGAACAGGGTTGGAAACGGACGCAGGGTTTGCATATTATTCAGCAAGCCTTTGTCGATACGGGTGCGATCCAGTGCGGTTACTGTACGCCAGCCATGGTATTGGTGAGCAAAGCCCTGTTAAATAAAAACCCTTCGCCCTCGGAAGAGGAAATTCGTGATGCCCTTTCTGGCGTCCTGTGCCGCTGCACCGGTTATGTGAAGCCGGTACAGGCCGTTATGCGAGCTGCGGCGACCATGAGGGGTGAAAAGGTTCCTCCCATTGGTGAGCCAATTGATATTGGTGATTTATTAGATTTTGATCGGGGTCTCCCGGAGGACGGTGCGCCGATGACCTCTGACGGCGGAACAATGACTGAAACGCTGGTCTTCCCGAAGATAAAGGTCGTTGATGCGCGTTCACCATTGAAAACGGTGGGTCACGGTGAACCTAAGGTGGATGCGGTCAAACTTGTGCAGGGCAAACCAGCCTTTGCTGCAGATTTTGAAAGGCGGGACATGCTGGTAGCCAAGGTGCTGCGAAGTCCCCATGCCCACGCGAACATCAAGCACATTGATACCTCGGAAGCAGAGGCGCTTCCTGGTGTGGCAGCCATTCTTACCTGGAAGGATATTCCCAGGGTTGTCTATTCTACGGCTGGACAATCGCATCCCATTCCGGGACCGTTAGACATGTTTTCACTGGACAAAAAGGTCCGCTTTGTAGGCGACAAGGTGGCGTTTGTGGCTGCTGAAACAGCTGAGATCGCAGAAGCCGCGTTGAAACTGATCAAGGTGGAATATGAAGTCTTGCCTGCCATTATTGATCCCACCAAAGCGATGGATGAAGGCGCTGTGGTCATTCATGATGAAGAAGAATACGTCAATTTTGATGAATCTGACCCCTCGCGCAACCTGGCTGCTGAGATCCGCGTGGATATCGGCGATGTTGAACAGGGTTTTGCCGAGGCAGAGCGCATCTTTGAAGCTGAATACGTTGTACCCAAGGTGCAGCAGGCGCATATCGAACCGCACGTGGTGGTGACATACTGGGATGAGGACGACCGCCTGGTGATTATCACCAGCACCCAGGTGCCCTTCCACGTCCGGCGCCAGATTGCTCCGGTGTTAGATTTGCCGGTCAAGCGTATCCGGGTGATCAAACCCCGCATCGGTGGCGGTTTTGGCGGCAAGCAAGAAGTTCAGATCGAAGATGTTCCGGCACATCTGACGATTGCGACGGGACGCCCTGTTATTTATGAAATGACCCGTGAGGAGGAATTTATTGGCTCCCGGGCACGCCATCCCATGCGCATTCGGTTGAAAACCGGGGTCAAGCAGGACGGCACGATAACTGCGAATGAAATGTACTGCCTGAGCGATACCGGCGCTTATGGGTGCCATGCTCTGACCGTGGCAGGAAATACCGGGCATAAGGCGATGGCGCTGTATGTCGGTGACGGACCCTACCGCCAACAGCCCAATATCCGGTTTTATTCCGATGTTGTCTATACCAATACGCCGCCTTCAGGCGCCTTCCGTGGTTACGGTGTTCCACAAGGATTCTGGCCTGTTGAACGGCACATGGAGACAATTTCAAAAGCTCTAGGCATCGATCCGATTGAATTCAGGTTGATGAATGCCCTCAGACCAGGCGAGTTACACCCCTTCAGTACAGCCTGGAGCGAGGGACGAGAACCCAAGCCTGAAAAAGTGTACACGATTGGCCTGGAAGAGTGCGTCTATCAGGGCAGGATGGCCATTGATTGGGACCATAAGTTTGGTAACGCGGCATGGCACACCATCCCTGGCAGCGAGCATTTGCGCAAGGGAATTGGGGTTGCTATGGTGATGCAGGGGACTGCTATCCCCTACCTGGATATGGGCGGCGCCAGTATTAAAATGAATGATGACGGGTCATTTAACCTGCTGGTCGGCGCTACAGACCTGGGGACCGGTTCGGACACGGTATTGGGTCAGATGGCAGCCGAAACCCTGGGCGTTCGTTTGGACGATATCCTGGTGTATTCATCGGACACGGATTTCACACCCTTTGATGTGGGTGCTTACGCATCCAGCACAACGTACATCTCCGGTACAGCAGTGGTCAAAGCAGCAGAGAAGGTCGCTGAGCAGATTCGCGAGCGGGCAGCCTTGATGTTTGCTGAAAATGGCGATGAGGTGGACCATAACGAGATACTGCTGGAAGACCGGAAGGCAATTGCACCTTCAGGCAATTCCTTCAGTATGGAAGAGATTGCCCTGCACGCGCTGCACGCATCCGATCAGAGGCAAATTATGGGAGTTGCTTCGCATGTGTCCCCGGTTGCTCCACCGCCTTTTGCAGCGCAATTTGCTGAGGTGACCGTTGATATTGAAACCGGTATGGTTACAGTGGATAAACTGGTTATGGCCGTTGATGGCGGTGTGATCATCAACCCTGTCACAGCATCAGGTCAGGTTGAAGGCGGGATGGCCCAGGCCCTGGGTTACGCGGTGACCGAAGAAATGGTATACGATGATTTAGGACGGGCGAGGGAGCGTGACCTTGTGGACTATCACATTTTCCGCTCGGATGAAATGCCTGAACTGACGACTATTTTCGTGGAAACCTACGAACATTCACATCCTTATGGCGCAAAAGCTGTTGCGGAAATCCCGCTGGATGGAGTTGCACCTGCTGTTGGTAATGCGATATTAGATGCGTGCGGAGTTTCACTGCACGAAATCCCTGCCTTGCCCGAGAAAATCTGGAAAGCTTTAACAACCTCGGAATAAAGATGAGCTAACCTTCCGCCGATTGTTTGAATGGACACATTTGGCGGAAGGTTTAACCTCGAGGAATAATATTTGTTCCTGGAGTTTTGAGTTTGATTGAGGATTTGTGATGAACATTGTCGAGCTGTTGAATGAAGCTTTAGCAGAGGGAAAGCCTGTTGTGATGTGCACGATTGTGAACACAAAAGGTTCTGTGCCGAGGCACGCAGGCACCAAAATGCTGGTTTACAGTGAAGGGCATTTTGAAGGCACGGTTGGCGGGGGTGAGGTGGAAAACCGGATTCTTGCTGAAGCAATGGCAGCATTTAAAGATGGAAAAACCCGTTTTTTAACCTACGATATGATCGATCCTGAACGCGGTGATGCAGGCATTTGCGGCGGGATTGTGACCGTCTTCGTGGAGCCGTTTCTGACATTGCCAACTGTCGTTGTCGTTGGCGCCGGGCATGTCGGGCGGCCGATTGTGCACCTGGCAAAGTGGCTTGGGTTTCGTGTGGTCGTGAGCGATGATCGCGAGGAACTGTGCACCCCGGAGGAAACACCAGGCGCAGACCTGTACCTGCCAGCCCTGATAAGCCAGATACCAGAAAAATTACCCCTGGATTCACGCACATTCCTGGTGCTGGTTACCAGGGGCTCGGATATTGATGTGGAAGGTTTGCCAGCCCTTTTAGAAACGGATGTGCCGTATATCGGCTTGATTGGTTCTAAACGGCGTTGGGCGCATACACAAGAGAAACTGATTGAAAAAGGGGTCTCGAAGGAAGCCTTGGCAAGGGTGAAATCACCGATCGGGTTATTTATTCATGCAGAAACGCCCAATGAAATCGCCATCAGCATTATGGCTGAGATCATCGATCATTACAACCAGATGAAAAAACATTTTCAAAGAGCATAAATTGGAGTTAACGGCGTATGTGGAAAAAATACATTTTAGCAGATTCAATTGAGGCAGCGGTTGCGGCTTTGACCGAAGCGGAAGAAACCGCGCGGATTATCGCTGGCGGTACCGATCTGATTCTTGAGCTGGAGCGTGGTACTCGTCAGGGCATCAGCACTCTGATTGATATCACCCAAATACCGGGTTTGGATGAAATTTGGGAAGACAGCGACGGCTTGATCCACATCGGTCCATTGGTGACTCATAATCACGTGCTGGCCTCACCGTTGATCCGTGAGAAAGCCTTTGCTCTCCTGCAAGCCTGTTGGGAGGTTGGCTCACCTCAAATCCGCAATCGAGGGACGGTCGTTGGCAATTTAGTAACAGCATCCCCGGCGAATGATACCATCAGCCCTTTGATGGCCCTTAAGGCAAAGCTCAGGCTGGTGTCAACTCGGGGAGAACGCATCGTCTCCCTGGAGGATTTTTACACTGGTGTACGCAAAACTGTGATGAAAAACGATGAAATCATTACGGAAGTATTCTTCCCAGCGCCTGGAACTCACCAGGTATCCTATTTTATTAAAACAGCCCTGCGCAAAGCCCAGGCAATCTCAGTCATTAATATCAGCCTTCTGCTGTCGATACAGGGAGATGTGATCGATGATGCCAGGATTACCCTGGGTGCAGCTGCGCCAACGATCATCCATGCTGAGGCAGCGGAAGCCTTTCTTTCCGGAAAGCAGTTAAGCGACACAGTGATTGAACAGGCGGCTGAATTGGTGGCTGAGGCTGCATCACCGATTTCGGATTTGCGCGGCTCCGCCGATTATCGGGCGTACATGATGGGCGTAATCGCACGACGAGCTTTGACCGCCATTGCCAACGGTGTCGATAAAACCCAAATTCCGAGTGAACCGATTTTGCTGATGGGGTCGGGCTTGCATGTAAAAGCACCCCAATTGCCCTGGACGGGCGAGGAGATCCACACCTGGATCAACGGGAAGGAATATCGTTTTAGAACAGGATTTTCAAAGACATTATTAAATTTGATCCGTGATGAGGCGGGGTTAACCGGCACGAAAGAAGGTTGCGCTGAAGGTGAGTGCGGCGCCTGTACGGTTTACTTGGATGGCAGGGCAGTGATGAGCTGCCTGGTACCGGCGCCCCGGGCGCATGGCGCAGAGATTGTAACGATCGAGGGCATGCGCGCTGGTGAAAAATTGCACCCGGTTCAGGAAGCTTTCATCGAACACGGCGCAGTTCAATGCGGTTTTTGTACTCCCGGGTTTGTGATGTCAGCGGTCAAGTTGCTTGAAGAGCGCGAAACCCCTTCACAGGCTGAGATCCGGCAGGCAATTACCGGGAACCTGTGCCGCTGTACAGGCTATTATAAGATCATTGAAGCGATTGAGAGCGCCAGCCAGCGGATGCATGCTGGTGACCAGGTATAAAGCAGAACAGGAGTTAGCATGGCATATATTGGTAAATCTGTAACACGGATTGATGTCAGAGACAAAGTTACGGGAGAAGCACTTTACCCCGCTGACTTTTCGCTGCCAGACCAGGCATATATGAAAATTCTATTTGCAGGGAGACCTCACGCAGTGGTCAAAGCGATCGACACAACTGCGGCAGAAGCCATGCCCGGCGTTCTGGCTGTATTGACGGCAAAGGATGTGCCGGTGAACGAATACGGGCTAGGAACGAACGATCAGCCTGTTTTGTGTGGACCGGGGTCATCCAAACCCTTCGCGGATCGGGTACGGTTTGTGGGAGACCAGGTGGCGCTGGTTCTGGCTGACACTGAGCAGATTGCAGCTGAAGCTTGCAAGAAGATCGTCGTTGACTATGAAGATCTGCCGGTGTTTGATTCGCCAGAGGCTGCCATGGTGGATGATGCCGTCTTGCTGCATCCGGATCATGGGTCAAATGTTATTCTTGAATATCAAATCTTGCATGGTGATGTGGAATCCGCATTTGGCGATTGCGATGTAATTGTAGAATGCGAGTATCACACACCAATGCAGGAGCATGCATATCTGCAGCCTGAAGCCGGGGTCAGTTATTTCGACGAGGAAGGACGGGTCACGGTTGTTGTGGCCGGTCAATGGACACATGAAGATCGAAACCAAATTGCCCATTCGCTGGACCTTCCCCTTGACCGGGTGCGGGTGATATACCCGGCGATTGGCGGCGCATTTGGCGGTCGTGAGGATATGTCGGTGCAGATTGTACTGGCGTTAGCTGCTAAATATTTACATGACCGGGGGATCAACCGTCCGGTAAAAGTCGTCTGGAGCCGAGAAGAATCGATCATTGGTCATCACAAGCGCCACGCCTACAAACTGGTTGCTAAATGGGGTGCCACAAAAGATGGGAAGATCATCGCTGCCCAGGTGGATGTGACGGCTGATGGCGGCGCGTATGTGTACACATCGAACAAAGTGCTTGGCAACGCTACATTGATGAGCATCGGCCCCTATGAGATTCCCAACGTGCAGGTGAATTCGAGGGCAGTGTATACGAACAACGTTCCAGGGGGCGCATTTCGCGGATTTGGCGGACCGCAAGGGGTGTTTGAGGCGGAAATGCAGGTCAATCGCCTGGCAGAAGCTTTGGGTATGGACCCGGTTGAGTTGAGAATGCGCAATTTGATTGAAGACGATTCGATTTTGTGCACCAATACCAAGCCACCCAAGGGCGTGACGATTAAACCCGTGTTGGAAGTTTGTGCAACCAGGGCTGGCTGGGCTAACACGGACACAGGCTGGAACGCGCCGGCGAAAATGGGTTCCACAGATGCCCTGAAACGCGGCCGCGGCTTGGCGGTTGCTTTCAAGAATATTGGTTTTTCATTTGGTGCAAAGGAAAATTGCCATGCAAAAATTGAATTGCATGGAAAAACAGAGATTGAGCGCGTTGTGTTATATCACGCTGGTGCAGAGGTGGGCCAGGGTGCGCACACAATTTTCAAGCAGTTCGCTGCTGAAGCTCTGAATGTTCCGCTGGAGAAAATCGAAACGGAGTATTCAGATACAGCTTTTACCGGAGATGCAGGCAGTGTTTCAGCATCACGAATGACCTTTATGGCGGGTAACGCGATTAAGGGAGCGGCAGATTTAGCTCTGGAGAAATGGGCAGCAGAAGAACGGCCTGCAATCGGTGATTATGTCTATTTTGCACCTCCAACCTCACGTTATGCACCTGTTACCGGGGAGTGTTATCCAAATATTTCTTATGGTTATGTGACAGAAGTGGTTGAGCTGGAAGTGGATACAGAATCTGGCAATGTCCGGATATTGAAGATCTATTGTGCGGACGATGTCGGTAAGGCGATTAACCCGATGCAAGTTGTCGGTCAGATTGAAGGTGCACTGGTCCAGGCGGTGGGATATGCAGTCCTGGAAAACTTCATCCACAAGGGTGGATACGTCCAAACCAATTTGTTGTCGAATTATTTAATTCCCACGGTGTTGGATATCCCGGATGAAATTGAATCAATCGTCCTGGAATACGCTGAACCCAACGGCCCATATGGTGCACGGGGTATGGCTGAGATGCCTTTTCTGCCATTAGCACCAGCGGTGATGCATGCGATGTATGATGCGACCGGTGTGTGGTTCCACGAATTTCCCCTCACGCCGGAACGGGTGCTGCGGGGTTTGGGAAAAATAAAATGAAACCGTTTGTGCTCATCCGGGGCGGCGGCGACCTGGCAAGCGGGGTTGCGATTCGATTGCATCGGGTGGGCATTCCTGTTTTAATTGTTGAAACCAACCAACCAACGGCCGTGCGGCGTTCAGTTGCCTTTGCACAGGCAGTTTATGATGGTGAAGCATTGATCGAAGGCACAGCCGGACGATTGATCGGATATCCAGAAGAGATGCTGTCTTGCTGGAACGAGGGCACGGTGCCGGTCATGGTTGACCCCGAACTGGAATTGATTTCAGTTTTCAAACCATTGGTGATTGTTGATGGGCGGATGCGAAAAACCAGCCAGGTTCTTTCCCTGGATATGGCGCAACTGGTGGTTGGGTTGGGACCGGGATTTACAGCGGGTGAGAACTGCCATGCAGCGATTGAAACTAATCGAGGACATTTTCTGGGACGGGTTTACTGGCAGGGCAGTCCGCAAGCAAATACCGGCATCCCAGGGGAGGTTGAGGGTTATACTCGGGAGCGGGTGTTGTATGCCCCGACTGATGGAATTGTTCAGACCCTGGTTGATTTTAGCGACCATGTGCAGCCAGGTGACCCGGTGATTACTATCGGAAATCAGACCATAAAGGCGTCTCTTGCGGGCCTTGTGCGTGGGCTGATCCACCCGGGTATTTGGGTTAAGCAAGGCACAAAGGTAGCCGATATTGATCCGCGAACTGAAGATTTTCGCTGCTGGACAGTTTCAGAAAAAGCCCTGGCGATAGGCGGTGGGGTTTTGGAGGCAATTTTGACCCAACCTGAAATTCGTGCTTCCCTGTGGAATGAACTGGACCAATGAACCTGAGGCTGGCGCTCGGATTAACTGGTGTTGAGACGATTGCCTTTACAGGCGCTGGCGGGAAGACCAGCGCCATGGCAACCCTGGCTATGGAACTGCCACCGCCTGTTGTGATGATCACTACCACGCACCTGGGAAAGTGGCAAGAAGGCATCGCCCAGCAGCATATCATTATCACATCGCCTGATGCTTTGAAGAAAAGTGACTTGTTGGGCTTGAAGACGATCCTGGTCACCGGACCTCCCGGTAAAGATGAACGCTGGGGAAGCCTTAACCCGGAATCGCTTGAGAAACTATCCCGGATATGCCGTGAAAACGAGGTGCCCTTGCTGATTGAAGCGGATGGCGCTCGTCAATGCCCGCTTAAAGCGCCTGCAGATTACGAACCGGTGATTCCATCCTGGGTTGACCGGGTGGTGGTTATGGCCGGGCTGGGCGGCCTAAGAAGACGATTGAGTGCGGATACGGTACACAGGCCGGAGTTGTTTTCGCAAATAGCCGGTCTGGCGATGGGGGAGGAAATCAAAGTTGAGCATGTGGAACGAGTGTTGCGCTCAACTTCGGGTGGCTTAAAAGGGACACCGGTTGGGGCGCGCCGAATTTTGTTCTTGAACCAGGCAGAGGATTCGGTTCGGAAAGCCCAGGGGAACAGGCTGGCTAATGCACTTGAGGATGTTTACCAGCGGGTGCTGATTGGTTCGCTGGCACAGCCAGAAGCGGACGGACCGGTGTTCAGTGCGCACAGCCAAACGGCTGGTATTATCCTCGCTGCTGGTGGAAGTGAGCGATTGGGAGTTCCCAAACAGTTTTTAGATTGGTGCGGAAAACCGTTTATCGTCCAGGTGGCGCAAACTGCGCTAACGGCTGGATTATCCCCGATGGTCGTGGTTACCGGTGCCCGCCAGACTGAAATAGAGACAGGTTTGGCAAATCTACCGGTCAGGTGTGTGTATAACCCTGAATGGGCGTCGGGGCAAGCATCATCGCTGAAGGTTGGCTTGAAATCCCTGCCCGACCATTGTGATTGCGCCATGTTTTTGCTCAGCGATCAGCCACAAATTACATCGCACCTGGTCCGTCAGTTAATTGAGCGGCATCATGCGGTGCGTGCACCGATTACCGCTCCGATGATCCGCGAGCGTCGGGGAAACCCGGTGCTGTTTGCCAGGCAAACTTTTGGCGCGTTACGGGAAGTCAGCGGCGATCAGGGCGGGCGAGCCATATTTAACGCTTTTAAAGTTGACTATCTCCCCTGGGTTGATGAGCGTGCCCAGCTGGATGTTGACCAGGACAGCGACCTGAATAACCTGATCGAGCAGTATTTTGGTGGGCAAGCAAATTAATCAATCAAAGGCGCAGACCTTTTAAATCTTAATAGCTGTTTGGTGTTATTACTCACGAACGGGTAAAATGGAGCAGGTGGATGATCTGGAGAATTGTTTTTGATTGAACAGGGCTAAGGTTGCTGTTTGTTCTTCCTGATCTCGCCAGATGATAAAAAAATTATAAAGACTTTTGAGAGGATGCATATCGATGTCAATTGCGACCGAAAAAGATGTTTTGAAGGCACTCAGCCAGGTGCAGGACCCGGAATTACGGCGAGACCTGGTTTCTTTAAATATGATTAAAGATATCAAAATCACCGGCAGCAAGGTAGCGCTAACCGTAGAACTGACCACGCCTGCCTGCCCATTGAAGAACCAAATCCAAAGAGATGTTGAAAACGCGGTTTTAGCGCTGGAGGGTGTTGAATCGGTCGAGGTCAACATGGGAGCACGGGTGCCTGAGGATAAAAAGATTACTGATTTGGCGATCAAAAATATTATCGCGGTTGGCTCGGGCAAGGGAGGGGTCGGCAAGTCTACCGTGGCGGTGAACATGGCTGTTGCCCTGGTGCAATGCGGCGCAAAGGTTGGTTTACTGGATGCTGATATTTACGGGCCGAATGTTCCCAAAATGATGGGTGTGCATACCCTTCCGCCCACACCGCAGGACAAGAAGATTCAACCGGCAGAGGCGTTTGGTGTTAAGGTGATGTCGATTGGCTTCATGGTCGGCGAGGGTCAACCGCTAATCTGGCGCGGACCGCTGCTGCACTCGGCAATCAAGCAATTTTTGCAGGATGTGGATTGGGGCGAGCTGGACTACCTGATCGTTGATCTGCCGCCGGGAACCGGTGATGTTCAACTCTCGTTGGTGCAGACCGTGCCATTAAGTGGCGGTGTGATTGTCACCACGCCTCAGCAGGTTTCTCTCGATGATGCTGCCCGAGCAGTATCGATGTTTAATAAAATGGAGGTGCCGATTTTGGGCATCGTTGAGAATATGAGCTACTTGCAAATGGAGGATGGCTCTGTGCGGCGCTTGTTTGGCGAAGGCGGCGGAGAACAACTGGCTGGATGGGCAAAGGCACCCCTTTTAGCCAACATTCCCATCGAGGAAAGCGTACGTGAAGGCGGCGATACGGGCGTACCAGTGGTCGTCCGAGATCCGAATTCAGCCAGTGCAAAGGTGCTGATGGGTTTGGCGATGTCGGCTGCTGCGCGAATGAGCATGGTTGTGCTCGGTTAACGCTTTTTTTGGTCAAGACCTTGCTGTGCTATAATTTTAAATCATGAGTGAACCGTTTATTATTAGCGTTCAATTCGAATCAGTCGGGAAAAATTATTATTTTGATGCTTCCCGCTATCCGGATCTTCAACCTGGCGACCCGATTGTGGTCCGAACCAGCCGGGGTCTCCAGCTGGCAAATATCACCCAAATCAATTTGGCAGTCGATGACCTTGAACTTAATGGCTTTAAAGCCATTGAACGACCAGCCACCCCGCAGGACCTATTGCAAAGCAAGACTCTGGCAATCCGAGAACAGGAAATCGTTGAAGAAATACGCGCTCATCTGGCTGGACAAGGATTGAGCGCGGTCAAGGTTCTCTCTGCAGAATTTACACTGGATGGTGACCGTTTGTACGTGCTTATCAATATCGAACCAGCGGTGACTGTGAACGCAAAAAGGCTGCAGCAGGACATCAAACAAATGGTCAAAGGTGTTGAAGTTGACTTGCGCCAGATTGGCCCGCGCGACGCAGCAAAACTGATCGGGGGTTTAGGGGCTTGCGGCCTGGAATTGCGCTGCTGTTCGAAATTCTTAACAGAATTTGCGTCGATCTCAATTCGGATGTCCAAAGCACAGGATATCTCGCTGACCCCCTCTGAGATTACTGGAATGTGTGGCCGACTGCGATGCTGTTTGATTTATGAATATGATCAGTACGTCGAAGCGATTAAGACTCTGCCGAAACGAAAACGGAAGGTGATCACACCTGTGGGCGAGGGAAAAGTTGTGCAGATCTTACCCTTACGGCAGTCGGTCATTGTGGATATTCCCCAAATTGGGCCGCGTGAATTCTCGAAGGAGGCGCTTGATCGCGCCCAGCGGATCGCAGATGGTCAAGAGGTTGAACCGCTGCCTGAGGAATTACCACAGGAGGAGCCGGTTTCCATTTGGCTTGAGGACCAGGCTGTGGAGAACGAAGCGCCAGAAACTAAAAGATCAGACATTAAATCAGGTTCAAGGCAACGGCGAGGTCGAAAAGCCCGCCGAGTGGGGGGCCAGAAGAAGTAAGCCCCTTTCCTGTTCAAAAGGGATATGATCTTGTGGAAACGAATGAAAACTGGCACACAACCAAAAATATCCTCGTCGTTTTAGCACATCCGGATGATCCGGAATTTTTTCTGGCTGGATCGATTGCCCGGTGGATTAAAGCCGGGCACCGCGTGCGCTATGTTTTGTTGACCAGAGGCGACAAGGGCTCCAATGACCCGCAGCTAACCGCGGGGCAAATTGCCAAAATTCGCATCGATGAACAGAGAGCAGCAGCTAAATTTTTAGGTGTGATCTCAGTTGACTTCCTGGATTATGAGGATGGTTACCTGATTCCTGACCTTGAGATGCGAGAAGCCATTGTGCGTTTCATCCGTAAGTACCGCCCGCAAATTCTCGTAAGCTGTGATCCCGAAAACCTCTTTCCCAGCCAGCAGTATGTTAACCATCCCGATCATCGCGCAGTAGGGCAGGTCGTGGTGGATGCGGTTTTTCCAGCAGCAGGCAACCGGTTTTTCTTCCCGGAGCTGCTGGAGGAAGGCTATGAACCCCACGAAGTCGAAGAGCTGTGGATGAGCCTGACGGGTAAACCGGATGTCAAGCTGGATGTCACTGCGCATTGGAATGATAAACTGCAGGCTTTGAAATTGCACGCCTCGCAGATTGGTGACCCGCGGGCCTTTGAAAAACGGATGCTCGAACGGGCGAATAACCATCAGGGCAAAGATTTTTATGTCGAAGAGGGGTTTCGGCGAATTATTTTCAGGAGGACGTCAGGATGACCATTTTGGACAAGGCTTTCAATCTGCGCGAGGAAACGATCGCCAGGCGGCGTGATTTTCATCAAAACCCGGAACTGGCGTTCAATGAAGTTCGCACAGCTCAAATTGTAGCCCAAGAGCTGCGGGATTTGGGATTGGAGGTGACCACCGGGATTGCCAAAACCGGCGTGATTGGACTGCTGCACGGTACTGCCGAGGCGCCTGTGCTGGGATTGCGCTTTGATATGGACGCGTTGCCAATCCAGGAAGAGACCGGAGCGCCTTACGCCTCTCTGGTGCCGGGGAAGATGCATGCCTGCGGGCACGACTGTCACACCGCTGTGGGCTTAAGCGTAGCTAAGCTTCTGGCTGCTCATAAGGATGAGCTGCAGGGGACGATCAAGTTTATATTCCAACCGGCGGAGGAGATGGATGGTGGGGCGGCGCACATGATTGCAGAAGGCGCCCTGGAAAACCCGAGCCTGGATTACATCATGGGCTTTCATGTATGGAACGAGCTACCAATCGGTTCATATGGGCTCGTCCCGGGCCCGATGATGGCAGCATCTGAGATCTTTAATGTGAAGATCAGCGGGAAGGGCGGTCACGGCGCGCAGCCACATGTTACGCGAGACCCGATACTGGCTGCGGCTCACATCATCACTGCGCTGCAATCGATTGTTTCCCGCAATGTCAACCCGCTGGATACGGCAGTAGTATCCGTCTGCCAGGTTGAAGCGGGTACAGCCAATAATATCATCCCGCAAGAAGCGCTATTAACCGGAACATTGCGCGCCTTCAAACCTGAGGTGATGGCGAATGTAAAAGAACGCTTCAGGACGATTATCATCGAAATAGCGGGCACGATGGGCTGCCAGGCCGAGATTGAATTAATCACGGTCACTGAACCGGTGATCAACGACGCGGCGTTAGTAGCACTGATGACCGAGATTGCCCTGGAAATTCACCCGGATGCAAAGATTGTGACGAACATGCAAACCATGGGAGGCGAAGATTTCTCGCTGATGATGAAAAAGGCTCCCGGCTGTTTTATGATGGTGGGATCAGCTAACCCCGAGCTCGGTTTGAATTATGGGCATCATCACCCAAAATTTGATGTGGATGAGTCGTGCCTGCCTTATGCTGTGGCAATCATGGCGCAGGGCGCAATAAAGGTTTTAGAGCGCCGTCCAGGTTAAGATTGCCCTGGCAGACAGATGCTGGAAGAACATGAGAGGGTGATTTGCTGATTATTTGGAGAATGATCCTGAATCCCCTGTGATAAACCGGAGACTGTGGAGGTAGCTTGGGGAATATAATATAATGATTGTCCCCTATTTGATCAAATTGCAATATAATTAAGCAGGTATGCAGGTTTCGTCAACTCCATAGATAATCTATGGAAGGTTGGCAGCCACTTTAGTATACTATGAGTAAGTGACTGCGTTGGTCACACATGATTGGTCTACAATGTAGAAACAGGAGGAACAATGAGTGATATTTTAAGTCAGGTAACCGGGCAGCAAGATTTTTTGAAAAAGATCCTGGCGAAGATCCCGGGCTTTAAAGGCTATATCGAGCGCGGCGACAGGCGGATGTCGGATAAGCTGTTGCGCGAGAAGATCGCTGATGAGTTTGACACCCTCAACCAGCGTGTGTCGAGCCTTCAGCGCGAAATGGTCGACCAGGGCGAGCTTGCAGCAGTAGGCAGCCTGGAGAACGCGGCGATCAAACTGCGCCAGTTTACCGACAGGATACGAACTGCGTCCTACGGCTATGCCGGCATCTTTGATGCGATCAAGATCAAGGAAGAACAGCTCGACCAAGTCTATCAATACGATTACGCTCTGCTGGAACTTTCTGAAAGCGTGGGGTCGGCCATTGACAATGTGGAAACCTCTATCGGAACGGAAGGCCAGGATGCAGCCATCCGCCACCTGGTCACCGTCAGCCAGCAGTGTGTGGATGCCTTTAACAAGCGGACCGAAGTGATGCAAGGCATCGCAGATTAGCCGACGCAGGCTAGATTGTTATTTGTCTGGATAAAGGATTGGAGTGAATAAATATGGCTAGAATTTTTGATGTTGTTGAATATCCAAAAGAGATGATGGATGAGATCGTGCATCGCTTCCCGGAGACCGGCGTTGCTGATCTGCGGATTGGATCGCAGGTGATCGTCCGTGAATCGCAAAACGTGGTCTTCATGCGTGACGGACGTGCTTTAGATGTGTTTGGTCCCGGTCGGCACACGATCACCACTGCTAATATCCCCGGGCTGGTCGGATTGATCGGAAAAGCCTTCGGTGATCGGACGCCGTTTACCGCCGAGGTGTTTTACGTCTCGATGCGTGAATTTGCCGATCAAAAGTGGGGCACCCCGCAACCGATTATCGTGCGCAACCCCGGTGTGGGCCTGGGCGTGGCTTTGCTACAGGGCTTTGGCACTTACAGCTTCCAGGTGGCGGATCCACAGCAATTTGTGACCCAGATCGTCGGTGCACAGGGCTTCTACCGCACCAGCGATATCGAGAACCGCCTGCGGATGATGCTGCTGGCGAAATTGACCGATCTGCTGGGCGAGACTACTGCCAAGAGCAACGTGCTAGAGCTGATCGGGTTGACCAATGAGCTATCAGCCGGTGTGCGCGCCAAGGCACAGGATGATTTCCGAGCGATTGGTTTGGATTTGAAATCCTTCTACATCGGCAACTTGAAACCTTCTGAAAAATCTGCAGAGGAACTGCGGGCGATGGGTATGCTCGATATGCAGACCTATACCCAGCTCCAGGCTGCGGATGCGATGCGTGACGCAGCTCAGAACCCTGCTGGCGGCGCAGGCCTGACCGCTGGCATCGGCGCCGGGATGGGAATCGGGAACGTGTTGACAGACGCTCTAAGCAGCGCCAGCCGGCCGGCTGCTGCAGCACCTGCTGCAGGCGGCGCAGGGGCAGGCGTGATGCCCGATATCATGACCCCCGTCGAAGCAGCCGAGTTCCTAAAGGTCTCGGCTGAGGACGTGGTGGCTGCCATCGAAGCCGGTGACTTGCAGGCGCGCAAAATCGGCACGGCATACCGCATCAGCAAGGAAGCACTGCAGGAATTCCTTAAGGGATAGTCGGAGTAAAATTTTTAAATAAAGGGATACCCCGCCCGCGCGGGGTATCTGGATTTAAATGGATAATGGGGAATAAGAAATAGGAATTAGGTGTTAGGTGTTAGGTATTAGGAATTAGGAATTAGGAATTAGATGATAGAGCTTGGTTTTACCAGCTAAAAAGTCCCTGAAGCGCAGTGAAGGGAGCTGACGCGCAGCGAGTGGGATCAGCTTTTCAACTGTCAGCGATGAACGATGAGCTACCCACCACTCGTTTATGGTATAATTTCCTCGACAATTTGTTAGACTTGAATTGAGCCCATGCGACTTCACGAGTACCAATCTAAAGAAATTTTCTCTGAACATAACATTCCCATACCCCAGGGGCGGCTGGCCGCCACTCCCGAAGAAGCCCGGCTGATCGCTGATGAACTGCACGGTCCGGTTGTGCTGAAAGCCCAGGTGCTGGTGGGCGGACGCGGCAGGGCTGGCGGCATCAGCCTGGTCAACTCGTCGGACGATGCCGAAGAAGAGGCTTCCAGGATCCTGGGGGCGCGCATTAAGGGCATCCCTGTGGGGCGCCTGCTGGTGGAGGAGGCGATCAACATCCAGCAGGAGCTTTACTTAGGGATGACTGTCGACCGTGAGCGCGGTGAAACCCTGGTGATTGCCAGTGCAGAGGGCGGAGTCAACATTGAACAGGTGGCGCAGGCATCGCCCGAGAAGATCGCCCGGTTGGGGGTCAACCCCCTGCTGGGATTGCGGGAGTTCCAGGCGCGCAACCTGGCAGCCGAGATCGAGCTGCCGCGACCACTCTGGCGAGCCTTTGTGATCCTGGCGCTGAACCTGTATAAGGCCTACCAGGATCTGGACGCCACCCTGGCCGAGATCAACCCCCTGGTGATCACCAGCGAGGGGCGCCTGGTGGCGCTGGACGGCAAGATCATTATCGATGATAACGCGCTGTTTCGACATCCCGCCTTTTTTGATAAGCGGGATACTTCCGCCGAGGCGCCTGAAGAGGCTGAGGCGCGCAAATTCGGGCTGGCTTATATCAAGATGGACGGCGACATCGGCTGTATGGTCAACGGCGCCGGGCTGGCGATGGCGACCATGGACATCATCCAGCTTAAGGGCGGGCAAGCCGCTAACTTCCTGGATATCGGCGGCGGCGCCAGCGCAGAAAAGGTGACCGCGGCCATGCGCATTCTGCTGGCAGACCCCCAGGTAAAGGCGGTGTTGGTTAACATTTTCGGCGGCATCACCCGCTGTGACGAGGTAGCCCACGGTATCCGCATTGCGCTGGAGGAGATCGAGACGCAGGTGCCGTTTGTGATCCGCCTGGCGGGGACCAACGAGGTCAAGGGAACCCGCATTTTGGCGGACGCCAACCTGGAGACAGCGCATACCCTCAGCGAGGCGGCTGAAATTGCGATTGCACTGGCGGGGAGGGAGACGGCATGAGCATTTTGGTGAATGGCAACACACGCCTGGTGGTGCAGGGCATTACCGGGCACGAAGGCAACTTCCACGCCCAGGCGATGCTGGATTACGGCACGGATATCGTCGCCGGGGTGACCCCCGGCAAGGGCGGCGAATGGGTGCTGGGCGGCAAGGTGCCCGTGTTCGACTCGGTGCACACCGCAGTGGAGATGACCGGCGCCAACGCCAGCGTGATTTTTGTGCCGGCGCGGGCAGCTGCGGATTCCATCCTGGAGGCGGCGGATGCCGGCATCGGGCTGATCGTGTGCATCACCGAGGGCGTGCCGGTGAAAGAGATGCTGACGGTAAAGCACATGCTGACGCGCCAGAACGTGATTCTGCTGGGGCCCAATACACCGGGAATCATCTCGCCGCCCGTTACGCGTGTGGGTATCATCCCCGGAGAGATCACTTTAGCGGGGAGTGTGGGCGTGGTGTCGCGATCGGGCACGCTGACCTACGAGGTGATGCACGCACTGATGATGGCGGGGATCGGCACCAGCAGTTGTGTGGGCGTGGGGGGCGACCCGATCATCGGGGCAAATTTTGTGGACATCCTGTCGTATTTTGAGGGGGATTCAGCGACTGAAACCGTGGTGCTGATCGGCGAGATCGGCGGACGCGATGAGGAGCGGGCTGCGAAATATATTGCCGAAGAGATGACGAAGCCGGTGGTGGGTTTTATTGCCGGCCTGGCAGCGCCCGAGGAGACGCGCATGGGGCACGCCGGGGCGATCGTGGAGGGGGGCGTGGGCGGCGCCAAGGACAAGGTGGCTGCGCTGGAGGCGGCTGGCGTGCGCATCGCGCGCACCCCGGAAGAGATCCCCGGGTTGATGCGGGGGAGGTAGTAGGGAGCTGATCCCGCTCGCTGCGCTCAGCCCCTTTCGCTTCGCTACAAGGGTTCCGCTGCGCTTCAGGGACGTTGAAGGGGACGGGGGGGTGAGGAATTGTTGTTTTCAATTATAATCAAACTATAGTCTTACCGGGAGGATTAATACATCTATGGTCAGCAACTTTATCACAAACGATGGTGGGAGAGATCTTCGGACCCTAGAGCAATACGCTGGCGGAAAATGCTGCTGGGTACGGTTGATACAGGTGAGGAGGGCTACATAGCGTAGGATTCATCGCGGAGAGTGTGGAAAATTACTGAAGAAAGTCGGGCGATGATAGAAGGGAGAACTTGAGATGCACAAGGATGTGATCGACATAAATTTTGAGGGCCCTTTTTACTGGGTCTCTGAACCCGATAAAACCTCGATACTTGAATCTAAGTCTTGTCGTCAATCTGGTGTCTATTTTTGGTCTATTAATTACCAGGAAAAAGAACTGGTATATTATATTGGTCAAACAGGACGCTGGTTTTCTTCTCGGCTGGCAGAACATTTCTGTCAGCACGCATCTGGGGGGTATCATCTCTATGAACCAATTGCATTTCTGAGTGGTGAAAAAATCCAGGTTTGGCCTGGTCGTTTTGATGCCAACCAAAGGACAACGATCCCAGATTTTTTAGTCCATTTTGATGTATTGGCGCCTGTCATAAAACAGCTGGCAGGTATTTATCGTTTTTGGGTTGCACCAATGGAAAGTGATAAGCGGCTAAGGGAACGGTTTGAAGCAGCGTTGAGCATTCATTTATACAATCAGCCGGGAATTGTAGGCGCTTTTCAGGATCAAGGCATTCGTTATACACCACGCTGGGAGAGTGAAGTTCCGCTGAAAGCTAAAATTATTAACTATGACAAATTCCATGGGTTGCCAGACATTCTTGACTTTTAACTCCTTGTTTGATTACCACGTTTGGAGTAATACGATCTAAAGAGTGGCTGAATGATAACAAAGGGTTCAAGGACAAAACATGACCCATTACGAGATTATCTGAAAATAATATCACCCTCAAGGTGTAAAGGTGTGTTTTCATTTCTCCTAACAAATAAGTTTCTTATATCATAACCGTGATTTTTAACTTATTGCATACTCCGCTTGATGCCATACAGTGAACCTGGTGCAAAGCGTGTACTTACGAGTTGAATCCAGGTCATAAAATAATGTTTCTCTAATTTTGTTGTGATACAATTAATGCAATTATGAATACAAAGAATGAGAACCAATATCAATCAGATGGTGGTCGCTTGCCAATAATTATTAAAGAATCAAGTTTGATGTATCAAACTAAAGTTGCGATTGGTCATGAAAAAACCTGTGATTGCAAACCCAATCATCTAAATTGTATGACGGGTAAGGAATGGATTAAAAGCCAACTTGGCGTGTGGCAGTTTTATTACGAGGGACGAGACATTCGAGATAAAAACCTTCATCCGGCTACATTTCCAATTTCTCTATCAAAAAGAGTAATTGAACTGTTTTCTCATGAAGGAGAATTGGTGCTTGACCCATTTGTGGGAAGTGGAACCACGTTATTGGCAGCACAAGATTTAAACCGAAATGCTGTTGGGTTTGATTTGCAAGACGATTACCTTGAACTTTGCCAGAAAAGGTTGGTCAATAATAATTTATTCAATAATTCTCAGCAGATTGCCATTCAAGATGACGCCATGAATATTGATCAATACTTTGATCAAGAAACAATAAAATTAATTTGGACGTCACCCCCATATTCGAATTTATTAAATCGAAAACGAAAAAACAAATCACGCCGGGGTGATGAGAGAAACAATGAGCAATTTGGAAAGGTAGAACAATATTCGCAGGATCCACGTGACTTAGGAACAATGCCATTAAAACAATACACTCAAAAGATGGGTGATATATTCGAGAGATTGTTACCATTGCTTAAACCAAAAGGGCATTGTGTCATCAATGTTCCTGACATGTGGTGGGAAAACGAGAGAATCACGATCCATATTGCGCTGGTCGAAGAGTTGCGAAGACGAGGTTTTGAATTACGAAATACTATCATCTGGGATAGAACAAATATTGTAAACCGAATCGGGATTTTTGGTTGGCCATCCAATTATATAACCATGGGAACAACCTTTGAATATTTGCTCGATTTTTGGCGCCCTCCTAATTAATCCATTGATTATGGTGATAAATGATTAATGAAGATGAATTCCCGGTTATTTTTTTGTTGATCAAAAAGTATTCTATCAAGCTGAACCTGCCTGGGGTAATTTGATGAAAATCTATTCGAAAGAAACGCTTATCGAAGAATTAGTAAACATCCGAAACATGGGTTGGATACCCAATGCGAGATGGGGCAATGTGGGCGGCATCGGCAACACGCTTGAAGATCTGTTGGGGATTGAGGAAAATAATCTACCGATTCCTAACGCCGCTGAATGGGAGTTGAAATGTCAGAGAGCAAAATCAACGGCATTAATGACTCTTTTTCACATGGAACCATCTCCCAGGGTGTTTAAGTTTGTTCCACAAGTTCTATTGCCAAATTATGGTTGGGAGCATCAGGAAGCCGGAAAAAAACATAGTAAAGATGAGATGAGTTTTAGACAAACCATAAGCGGTCATCAAAGAAGTGATCGAGGCTTTTCTATTAAAGTTGACCGAGAAAAACGAAAGATCAGTGTTTCATTTGATAGTAACAGCGTTGATGGGCGCCATGGAGATTGGTTAAAATCTGTTGGTGATCGAATTGGTTTCGGTGAATTGAACCCTCAACCTTATTGGGGGTTTGATGATTTAAGAAACAAGGCAGGGACGAAGTTATTAAATTGTTTCTTTATCCGGGCTGAGACGAAAAAGATAAAAAACCAGGAATATTTCTATTATTCAACAATTATGGTGTTAGAAGAATTTGATGTCGATGGCTTGATTACTGGCTTAGAACAGGGATTTGTTTACGTTGATTTTGATGCAAGAACTGGGCATAATCATGGGACAAAATTTCGATTGCAACAAAATAAATTGCCCCTGTTGTATAAATCAATTATTGAAATATAAGCATGGGCTGCCGGACAGGTAAATGTGTCTGCAGGATTCAGTTTACGTGGATGCAGACTCATCCCCTTTGAACGAAAATTGAGCAGCTGGAAAATCCTATCCCGGGTTGGCCTGCACCCTGACTTCTTGCGTATGAATCCCACACTTTGCATGAAGGCGCAGATACGGAAAGCAAAATTAGGAAGATGATCCAATTCAGGTTAAGGAAATTGTAATTCCTTTACCGGGCGCGTGGAGGAGGAGGTCATTGAGATTGCTTCGTGCCTCGCAATGACAGGACGACGCGTGCCTCACAATGACAGGACGACGCGTGCCTCGCAATGACAGGACGACGCGTGCCTCGCAATGACAGGACGACGCGTGTCTCGCAATGACAGGACGACGCGTGCCTCGCAATGACAGGACGACGCGTGCCTCGCAATGACAGGACGACGCGTGCCTCGCAATGACAGGACGACGCGTGCCTCGCAATGACAGGAC
>Ga0116160_1000110_pt1 | contig 97876 bp, 90 predicted proteins | sample AD_JPNAS2_MetaG_FD_89879 | JGI IMG/M metagenome (GOLD analysis project Ga0116160, IMG submission 89879) | Active sludge microbial communities of municipal wastewater-treating anaerobic digesters from Japan - AD_JPNAS2_MetaG | ecosystem: Engineered > Bioreactor > Anaerobic > Digestate | place...
GGCAGCTTCCGACCGTCAGATTGCCGAGGTCGAGGCGCCCGATGCGGGTCCGGACGAGCTTCAGGACCTTTCCGCCCAGCGCCTCGATCATGCGCCGGATCTGCCGGTTCTTCCCTTCGTGCAGCACCATCTCCAGGACCACCTTCCCCCGCTCCCTTCCCACGAACGTGATCTCCGCAGGCCGCGTCCGGTAGCCGTCCTTCAGGACGACGCCGCTGCGCAGCGCTTCCAGGTGTTCCTGAGAGGGCTCGAAATCGACGGTAACCAGGTAGGTCTTCGGAACCCCGGAATCCGGATCCGTCAGGGCATCGCCGAAATCCGCGTCGTTGGTCAGGATCAGGAGGCCCGAGGTGTTCTTGTCGAACCGGCCGACGGGAAAGACCCAACCCGTCTCGGGCGGCAGGAGCTCGTAGATCGTCCTCCTTCCTTCGGGATCGCCGTAGGAGGTGACGAAGCCGACCGGCTTGTGGAGGGCGAAGTAGACCCGCCTGCGGAAACGGAGCGTCCTGCCGTCGCAGGCGATGCGGTCCTCGGCGGGAGTCACCCACGCCTCCGGGTCCGTCACGATGCGGTCGTTGACCACGACGCGCCCCGCGACGATGCGGTCGACGGCGTCGCTGCGGGACATGACGCCCGCCCGGGAAAAGGCCCGGTCCAGTGTCATGCGGTTCCGGCGCCACTGCATTTCTTCCTGCGACGGACGGCGCGGGGTGCTTCTTCTGTCGTACGGCATGCTTCATCCCTCCCGATCATCCATTATTACTCCGGCAAGTAAACATATCAATGGTTGTCATGCCGGACTTGATAAGCCTGCCCCGGACTCGATCCGGGGGCATCCAATCCTGTTCTGGATTCCCGCTGCAGTTTACCCTCGCGAAGGCGGGGGCGGGAATGACAGTATTGGCATCTTTGGTTGCCGGAGTACTAATCACAAAACGCGGTGATAGGGAACAGCTACGTTGACACCCCGGTTTCTTTCCCTTATAAGCAGCAGGACAAAAAGAAACCGAACCCTTCGCGGAAACTGAGAACGGTCCGATTCATGATTTACCTCAACGACCTACGCCTGTCCTTCGGCGACAAGGTTCTTTTCGACGGCATCAACTGGACGATCCACGAAAAGAGCCGCGTCGGACTCGTCGGCGACAACGGAACGGGAAAGACGACCCTGCTGCGGGCGATCCTGGGCGACCTGTGGCTCGAATCGGGCAGCGTCAAGATCCCCAACCGCCGCAACCGGGTCATCGGCTACCTGCCGCAGGATCTCGTGGAGCTGCCGGACGTCGAACTCCTCGCCTACCTGAGGAACAGGAGCGGCATCGCGGAAATGGAGCGGGACATCCGTCGCCTGGAGATGCAGGTCTCCGAGACCGGACCCGCGGACCCCCTCCACGCGGAGGCCATGAAGGAATACGAAAGGGTCGCCGCCAGGTTTCAGGCGGCGGACGGCTACGCCTTCGAGGCCAGGGCCAAGCAGATCCTCTCCGGGTTCGGCTTCCGCGAGCGGGATTTCGTGAAGCGCTGCACGGACTTCTCGGGCGGCTGGAAAATGAGGATCCAGCTCTCGCTCATCCTGCTGTCGCGGCCCGACGTGATGCTTCTCGACGAGCCGACGAATCACCTCGACACGGAAAGCATGGAGTGGCTCGAAAGCTATCTGAGGGACTATCCGGGCACGCTCATCGCCATCGCCCACGACCGGTTCTTTCTCGACAAGATGGTGAACACGATCGCGGAGCTGGCCGGCGGAAGGATCACCATCTACCGGGGGAACTACTCCCGTTACCTGGAGGAAAAAGACCGCCGGCGCGACCTCCTGCTCAAGGAGATGGAGGTCCAGAAGGCGGAGATCAAGCGGATCGAGGCGTTCGTCGAGCGCTTCCGCTACAAGGCGACCAAGGCAAGCCAGGTCCAGAGCCGTCTCAAGATGCTGGAAAAGTTTTCCGCCGTCCGCCAGGAGTCCAACGGGAAGACGATCCGCATGCGCTTCCCGGAAGCCGCCAAGAGCGGCAGGGAGGTGGTCGTCCTCTCCAAGGCCGCCCAGCGCTATGGCGACTTCACGGTCTTCCGCGACGTCGATCTGACTTGCTGGCGCGGCGAGAAGATCGCCCTTGTCGGCCTCAACGGCTCCGGAAAATCGACGCTGTCCCGGCTGCTGAGCGGGACGGAGGCGCCCGCGGAGGGAACGGTGCGCTTCGGCCTGAACGTGAAGACCGCGTTCTTCTCCCAGGAGAGCGCCGAGAACCTGGATTACAGCCGGACGGTCTGGCAGGAGGCGAACGCCCCCGGCACGCGGGGCGACGACCAGCAGCGCCGGAACCTGCTGGGCGCCTTTCTGTTTTCCGGCGACGACATCTTCAAACCCGTGTCCGTGCTCTCCGGCGGCGAAAAGTCGCGCCTCGCGCTCCTGAAGATCCTCCTGACCGACTCCAATTTCCTCATTCTGGACGAACCCACGAACCACCTGGACCTCAAGACCAAGGAGATCTTTCAGGAGGCGCTCCTGGCGTACAACGGCACGGTCGTCCTCGTCTCGCACGATCGCTTCTTCCTCGACCGCATGGTGAACCGCGTCCTCGAAATCCACGGCGGCCGGATCCGCGACTGGCGGGGCAACTACTCCTGGTTCATCGAAAAACGGAGAGCGGAGGCCGACGGCGCAGCGGAGATGCGGCCGTCCGAAGACGAATCCCCGGAAAGGGCTGCCAGGAAGTCGAAAGAAGAGCGGCGCCGGGAAGCGGAGGAGCGCAACCGCCTCTCCCGCACGCGCCAGGCCAGGCAGCGTGAATTCGCGGCCCTGGAGCGGCGCATCGAGGAACTGGAAAAGGAGAAGTCGTCCTGCGAGCTGTCCCTGTGCGACCCTGAAGTGCTGCGCAACGCCGAGGCCGCCCGTACCTTGAAAAGGAAGCTGGCCGGGATCGAAATCGAACTGGCCGAAGGCAACCGGCGCTGGGAAAGGCTCGCGGAGGAGTTGGGCGCCTCCGGAGAACCCGGCCGGGAAGATCGGCCGGCGGAATCCTGAGCGCCGATTTCAGTATGCCTCGTCGGACGCGATGTCTTCCTGCGTCACCTTCCCCCTGAATACGTAATAACCCCAGACCTGATAGGCGATCACGACCGGCACGAAGGTCAATGCCACGCCCAGCATGATCTTCAAGGTCAGCGGGCTGGAGGAGGAATTGAAGATCGTCAGGCTGTACGCGGGATCCAGGCTGGACGGGAAGAGGACGGGGTGGAGCCCGGCGACGCCGAATAGCGTCGCCCCGGCGATGGTCAGCGCCGATGCGAACCAGGCCTTCACCCAGGCCCTCTTTGCGACAAGGAAACGAACGGCCAGGAGGGCGGCCACCGTCACCAGCGGGACGGCCCAGAGGGCGGGGTTGCCCAGATAGTTCCGGTACAGGCCGGTGGCGAACCAGCTGGCCCCCAGAAACGCCGCCGCCGCGACGAGCAGCGCCGGCCACAGCCCGGCGGCCGTCCGGACGGCCCTCCGCGACAGGTCCCCTTCCGCCTTGATCGCCAGCCAGAGCGCCCCGTGTACGGCAAAGAGAAGAACGAACAGAACGCCGCCGAGGAGTCCGTAGGGATTCAGCAGGGTGAGCAGGTTCCCGTGGAAGATTCCCTCCCCGTCGATGGGGATGCCGCGGAAGATGTTGGCGAAGGCCACGCCCAGGAGCAGGGATGGAAGGAAGCTGCCGACGAAGTGGCACGCATCCCAGACCTTTCGCCAAACCCCGCTGGTCAGCTTGCTCCGGAACTCCAGGGCGACCGCCCGCAGGATCAGGGCGAACAGGAGGAGCAGGAGGGGCGTGTACAGGGCGCTGAACATCACGGCGTAGGTCGTGGGGAACGCGGCGAAGGTGACGCCGCCGGCGGTGATCAGCCACACCTCGTTCCCGTCCCAGAAGGGGCCCATGGCATTGTACATCACCCGCCTGTCGGCGTCGGAGCGCGCCAGAAAAGGCGCGATCGTCCCCAGGCCGAGATCGAAACCGTCCAGCATGAAATAGACCGCCCAAAGGATTCCCCACAGCAGGAACCAGATTGTCTCGAGCATGACGCGATCCCCTTTCCTACCCGGCCGCCGGAGAGACCGGCGCGGGCGCTTTGCGGGCGTACTTGGCGATCAGGTAGAAACAGGCGATTCCCAGCAGGGAGTAGACGACGACGAATGCCGCCAGGGACAGCCCCACCTGGATACCCGCCAGGGGCGAAGCGGCATCGCCGGTTTTCATCATCCCGTACACGATCCACGGCTGCCGTCCCATTTCGGTGACCGTCCAGCCGAGCTCCGCCGCGAGGTACGGCAGCGGGAGGCACCACATCAGGAGGCGGAGAAATCCCGGGGACGCCTCCGGCCTGTTCCGTTTGAGCCACGCCAGGACGCTCATGAGAACGAAGAAGAATCCGAGGACCACCATGATCCGGAAGGACCAGAAGGTCACGGCGACAGGAGGCCGCTGCTCCCTGGGCCATTCCTTCAGGCCTCTGTACAGGCCCTCGGCATCCCCGAGGGCCACCAGGCTCAGGAGCTTCGGAATCCCCAGGAGCTGCACCCGGTTTCGCTCATTGGCTTCATCGGGGATCACGATCAGGTACATCGGCGCCCCCTTCACGGACTCCCAGACGGACTCCGCCGCGGCCGCTTTCGCGGGCTGGGCCTTCATCATCTCCCTGCCGTGGAAATCGCCGATGCCGACTTCCGCGATGGAGAAGAGCAGGGCCAGGGTGGCCGCCATCTTGAAGGACCGCCTGAAGAACGGAATATTCGTGCCCCGGAGCATGTGATAGGCGCTGATGCCCATGACGAAGAACCCGGCAACGAGGAACGCCGCCGCGAGCACGTGCAGAAACATGAAGACGGCATAGGTCTGGCTGACGACCGCCCAGAAATCGGTCAACTCGGCGCGGCCGTTCCGGATGGCGTAACCGACGGGATGCTGCATCCAGGAATTGGCCGCCAGGATCCAGTAGGCCGACAGATTCGAGGCTGCCGCAACCAGCCAGATGCAGGCGGCGTGCATCTTCGGAGAGAGCCTGTTCCAGCCGAACAGCCAGATGCCGATCAATGTGGATTCAAGGAAGAAGGAAGTCGTGGCCTCGATGGCCAGAAGGGAGCCGAAGATGTCTCCGACGTATTTCGAGTAGCGCGACCAGTTGGTCCCGAACTGGAATTCCAGCGTGATTCCCGTGACGACTCCCAGGACAAAATTCATGACGAACAGCTTGCCCCAGAACTTGGTCATCCGCTTGTATTCTTCGTCGCCCGTCCTGACGAATTGGGTTTCCATGATCGCGACCAGCACGGAAAGGCCCAGCGTCAGAGGTACGAAGAGGAAATGGAAATAGGTGGCGACCGCAAATTGGAGACGGGAGAGCGTAACGGCGTCCATAACAGCATACCCCTTGCGTGGTCGGCAACTTCGGGAACTTTGTTATGACCTGCCGATAAAACGACAGGGACTCGTTGTTTCCGTCCAAACGACCGCGGACTCAAAGTGCACACCCGACGGAAGGAAATCGATCGGCGGGAAAGCCGGGTGAGGGGCCTGAGGGCCTGCCGGTGCAGCCCGGAGGGGCCGGCTCCGGCCGCCGCAAAGCCGTCATGCACCGTCGAGGCCGGTCTTGCCGAATTTCTGGTACCACATGGCCGGCTCCGTCAGGAATTCCTCCGTATCCTTCAGCGAAACAAAATGCTCGTGTTCGATGTTCGCCAGGAGGTCGAAGAAGCCCTTTTCTTTCGGGTCCGTCGATGCGTCACGCAACTGCGCGTAGTGGGCGGCGCCTTTCGCTTCGAAGTCGATCGCCGTGCGGATCGCCTTGAGGTCGTCCGCGTCCCCCTTGCCCGCCTTCGGGGACTTCTTCAGGGCGCCCCGGAAGGCACTCTGGATCGCCGTATTGCTGACCTTCAGCGGGACCGTTTCCGGCCACTTCTTCTGCTTGTTCCAGGCATCGTGGAGCTGCTGAAGCCTCTCGTGGTGTTCCAGTTCCTCCTTGGCGATCTGTTCGAACATCGCCCTGCCGATAGGGTTGGAGGTACGTTCGGCGTTCGTCTTGTAGAACTGGTGCTCCTTCATTTCGTTGTTCAGAGCCACTTCCAGCGCATTCATCCGTTTTTCCATGACGTATCTCCTTTGCCTCAAGGGTTTTGCACGCTTGTCGTACGGGCCTCCGAACCCCAGCGTGCCTGCCGATCGATCATCAACTATCATGCTATTCATGCGATCCGGTTTTGTCAACGTCGGCGATTCCCGGGGCTCCCTGCGGATGTCTCAGCGGGGGGCCCTTCTCAGCGACCTCCGGGAGACCCCAGGGACGGCATAGCGGAGATCCGGAAACCGCTGGGACCTGTCTTCCGGAAGGTTTTGAGAAGACGCGGCGGCTGCCCGCCTTGCCCGGACGACGAACGCCCTACAGACCCAGCTCGCCGCTGATCCCCTGCATCGCGGAGAGCGCGATGCAGGCGAACTCGTCCAGCGGCAATCCGATCTTCTCGCACTCCAGGACCGTGCCGCGGTTCACCGAGGCGGCGAACGCTTTCTCCTTCATGCGCTTCGTCACCGACTTCACCTTCACGCCGGCGAGCTTCCTGTCCGGATAGACCAGCGCCGTCGCCGTGATGAGACCCGTGATCGTTTCTCCGGCGGCCAGGGCGTGGTGGAACTCCTTCGACCGGCAGGCCCCCGCCGCCGCCTCGTTGTGCATCCGGACGGCTTCGACGATCTCCGGATCGCAGCCGTTTTCCGACAGGATCTTCTCGCCCGCCAGTCCGTGGACCGCCAGGTCGCCGCCGACCTGCTCGATGTCGATGTCGTGGAGAAGGCCCGCCAAGCCCCATTTCTCCTCGTCCCGGCCGAGACGCCTTGCCAGCGCCCGCAGCACCGCCTCCGCCGCCAGGCTGTGTCGGATCATGTTTTCGTTCTTCACGTACCGCGCAAGAAGCGCCGCTGCTTCATCCCGCGTCATGGTTCCTCCTCCCTCTCGAAAGGTTTCAAGGATTGCGACAGGACCGTACCTGTCAGCCGGCCGCCTGCCCGCGGGAGCGGACCCGCAGGGCCGAGTCGGGCCGTCGACCGGAGGACTGCCGCCGCGGCCCGCGTCACGCCCGGCGGAATTTCCCGTCCAGGTCGCGACGGCCGAATAGGCGGTAATGCTCGGAATTCCTGAATGCACTGTGGTAGGAGGCGTTGAACCCGTAGGCCATGGCGGCCGCGACCGGATTTCTCGTCGTCCAAAGGGTGTTCAAGGTCCTCTTCACGGTCTCCCAGGCGCCATAATAGCGCTGCCGCAGATAGGTGAATCCCTCGTACACGTCGTCGATCGACATCTGCGCCGGCTGGAACGCGAGTTTCGTGAGGCGGTAGTCATCCCAGGCCTCGGGGAAGTTCTCCTGGAGAATCCTCCCGTCGCGCCGGAGTTGTTCCCAGAGTCTCGTACCCGGCAGGGGGGTGGGCTTGGTGAGCTGAAGCACGTCGATATGGGAAGAGCGCACGAATTGCAGCGTCTGGTCGAAGACGTCCGGCCCGTCCTCGTCGCCTCCCAAGACAAAGGCGCCGTGAAAGGCGATCCCGCCTCTGCGGATGGCCGCGATCAGCTCCCGGTAGCGGTTCTGGTGAAGGCGCTGGAGATTGAGAGACTTGTTGTAGGCCCGAAGCGTGTCGGCATTGATGGATTCCATGCCGACAAAGACGATGCGCAAACCGGCCTGCGCCGCGATACGGATGAGATCGGGATCTTCGCCGAACTGGATGGATGCCTGGGCGAAGAAATGCTTGCGGATGCCCCGCTCCAGGATGCGCGAGAAAAAAGCAAAGGCCCAGTCCCGGTCCTCCCTGCCGAAGCCGATGATGTTGTCATCGGTCAGCATCACCATCCGCTGCGGGATCCCTTCCAGTTCGCCGACGACGGACTCCAGCGGCCGTCTGCGGAAACGACGGCCGTTGAATGCGGTGACGGAACAGAAGATGCAGTCCATGGGACAGCCGCGCGACGTCTGAAGGCTTCCCCAGCGGTAAATGTCGTTCCGCAGGAGGTCCCGGCGCGGCGTCGGCAGATTTTCCAGGCTTTCCCATCCGCCTTTGTACAGTTTCCCGAGGCGTCCCGCTTCGAAATCGGCCAGCACCCGGGGCCAGACGGATTCGGCCTCGCCGACGACGACGGTGTCGCAGTACCGCAGGGCCTCATCGGGAAGCATCGAGACGTGGATGCCCCCCATGACCGTCGGAATCCCCCGGTCGCGGTAGATCCGGGCGATCTGGTATCCCCGGAAGACCGAGGCCGTATAGGCGGTGATGCCGACGATGTCGGCTTCCCGATAGGCAAAGGGCTCGATATTCTCGTCAATCAGTTCGATCTGATAGTGGCCGGGAGTTGCGGCGGCTACATAGGAGAGGTTCAGCGGCGGCCAGGACGTCGCCTCGGCGTTCCCCAGCCCCTTGTGGGCATTGGATGGATTGATCAGCAGCAAACGGGGCATCGGGCCTCATCGCATCCTGACAAAAGAATCGGGGGTGAAAAAGAACCGGGGTCCGGTCGGGAGACCCCGGCTGATCCGAATCCTGGCCTACTCGACCTTGCGGAAAACCTTGCCTTCCGCTCCGCAGACCGGACAGGTGCCTGGTGCTTCCCTTTCCGCGGTAAAGCCGCAGACCGGACAGACGTAATAGGCATAGCCCTCCGCCCCCGCCGGCAACGCCGACATGGCCTCGTAGAGCTTCGCGTGGATCTTCTCCACCTCGTTGGCGAAGGTGAACGTCCGCTCCGCTTCCTTGTTTCCTTCCGCCTTGGCCGCCGCGATCATCTCCGGATACATCGACTTGAATTCGTGGATTTCGCCGGCAAGCGCCTCCCGGAGGTTCTCCTTCGTGGTGCGGATGCCTTTCATCGCCCGCAGGTGATTGTGGGCATGGACGGTCTCCGCTTCCGCCGCCGCCCGGAACAGCCGGGCGGCCTGGGGAAAACCCTCCGCTTCCGCCTTGGCGGCGAAGGCAAGGTACTTGCGGTTCGCCTGGGACTCGCCCGCGAAGGCAGCCTTCAATGCTTCTTCCGATTTGGACATGGTCATCTCCTTTCTGCAAATCGGCCGGTGCGACTCTCTTTCCCGCCGGACGCCGTTCGCCGTCGCGGGGAGCCTCCCGGCCCTGTCAGTACTTCCCCGGGAAGTTCGGCTTTCGTTTCTCCCTCTGGGCCAGAATCCCTTCCCGTGCGTCCTGGCTCCCGAAAACGGGAAAGCCGATCTCGACCTCCCGGTCAAAGGCCTGCGGCCATGGCATGTCTTTCGTTTCCCGCCAGCAGCGGATGACCCCCTGGACGGCCAGCGGGCCGTTGGCGGCGATCCGGGCGGCCAGATCCATCGCCGTGTCCATCAGCTTCTCCTTCGGCACGACCCGGTTGAGGAAGCCCCATTCCAGGAGCGTCTTTGCGTCGTAGTTGCCCGCCGTCAGCAGGATCTCCAATCCCCGGCACGGCGTCATCATCCGCGTGAGGTAGACGTTGGCCCCGCCGATCGGCATGATGCCGAGGCTCGCCTCCCGCATCTGGAAAACGGCTTCCTCGGAGGCGACGCGCAGGTCGGCTCCCATGACGGTCTCGAATCCCCCGGTCAGGCAGTAGCCGTGAATCGCCGCGATGACGGGCTTCGTCACGATGTTGGGTTTGAGCATCGACTCCCCTACCTGGGATCCCACCTCGATGAGCCAGCGCTCCGCTTCCGTCTGCGGGGGCCGCATCCGGGTCAGGATGGGAATGGCCGCTTTCAAATCCATGCCCGAACAGAAAATGTCGGGCAGGCAGGAATAGAGGACGGCGACCCGGATGGCGTCGTCTCCGCTCACATCCTTCCAGGCGCGATGCAAATCCAGAAGGATTTCAGGATCTAACGCGTTTCTTTCCTTGGGGCGGTTGAGACCGACCTTCGCGACGGGGCCATCCTTCTCATAGACCAGAGCCATGGCATTCCTCCTCAGCACGTTCGACCGGGGTCCCGCTTGTCCAAAGGCAGGATGGGCATCGGTTGAGTTTGTTACCATGCACAATAGAATTTGACAAGTCGCGATCTTTTTGTCTAGAATCGCCCCGTCTCTCACCCCGACGCATGGGGCTCGCCCGAGAAAGACCGGCCGGCGCATGAACGGGATGCACTGCCGTTCCAGGCGGCGCCCGCCGCAGGAATCCCACGGACGGGAATTTTTCGGAACACGATTGAGGGCTTTTCGCTCCTGAAGAGGGCCGTGGATTCGCTTTTGCCCGTTTCCCCGCGGCGTGGTCGGGGGAGGCAAGGTCGCCATCGGGTGTCTGTTTCAGGGAATGCGCAGGCAAAGGCGGGGATGGACGGGGGATGAAGAAAGATCCTGAAATCGGCGAGGAGATGCCCGCGAAGGGGAAACAAGAGCCCTCCGCCCTGCCGCTGGCGTTCCGGCACGGCGAACTGTTCTCCCATCTGGAAGAAAACCGGGAACTGGACCGGAACGGCATCGTCAACATCCTCAATTACGCCCATTTCACGGGCCTCCCCGTATACCTGCACCTGCGCCACCCCCGCTACGATGCGGGAGTCCTCGTACCGGCCCAGACGGATCCCTGCGGCGAAGAACCGTTCTGCTGCCGCTGGACCGCGAACGGCAACGGCCCCATCCTCGACGCCTATTCGTTTCACTCCCTGCTGATCCTGGACGAACCGGGAGTCGTATTCATCCCGGCGGAATCGCTGCAGAAGGGCAGGGAAACCTGGATACTCTCCCTTCCGGAGAAGGGCTATATCATCAACCGGAGGCAGAACCGCCGCCATCCCGCCCGGAACGCCGGTGCGGAGGTCATGCAGTGCGGATTTCTGGCCTGCGGGGAGCTGCTGGATTTCAGCACCCGGGCCTTCCGCGCCCGCGTCCGTCCCGAGAGTTCCTCTTCATTCGCCTGGTTCAATCCCGACGCCCCGATGAACGTCCGTTTCATCAGCGGCGGCCGCGTCGTCTTTGCCGGGGAATGCCGCCTGCTCAGGCAGAGCGTTGATCCCCTGGAGCGTGAGATAGTCCTGGCGCCCACCCGCGATACCGTCCAGCGCTTTCAGCCCGAGCCGATCCGCAACCCGCGCCGGCAGATCAGCCCGCCCCTGATGGCCCTGTTCCGTCACCCCCTCCTGGGCAAGAGGAAGAAACTCGAGATCTTCGACATCTCCACATCCGGCATTTCGGTCCGGGAACCCCTCAGCGAAGGCTTCCTTTTCCCCGGCCTGATTCTTCCGGACGTCGACATCCAATACGCCGGAACCTTCCAGATCCGCTGCTCGGTCCAGACCATCTACCGACGGCAGGCCGAGAACGCCGCCGCCCACTGCGGGCTCGTGATTCTGGACATGGACATCCATTCGTACAGCCGGCTGAATTATCTCCTCGGCAAGTCGATGGATCCGCACACGTTCATTTCCACCGAGGTCGACATGGATGCCCTGTGGGAATTCTTTTTCGACACGGGCTTCCTCTATGCGAAGAAATACCGCCTCCTGCAGTCCTACAGGGACCGCTTCAAGGAGACGTACCGGAAACTGTACCAGGAGAACCCGGACATCGCCCGGCACATCACCTACGAGAAGGACGGACGGATCTACGGCCACATGTCCATGGTCAAGGCCTACGAACGGGCCTGGATGATTCATCACCATGCCGCCCGGAACCTGGAAAACCGGCTCCCGGGGTTCCAGGTGCTCAAACAGATCATGATCTTTCTCAACGGGATGTGCCATCTCCCATCGGCCAAGATGGACTACGTGATGTGTTACTACCGCCCGGACAACAAGTTCCCCGAGCGTGTCTTCGGAGGATTCGCACGTCACCTCAGCAATCCGCGCGGCTGCTCGCTGGACCTCTTCTCCTACCTGACCTGGCCGGCCGCGGGCGGAGGCGATCCGCTCCCGGCGGGGTGGACCCTGTCGGACACCACCCCCGGCGAACTCCGGGAACTGCGCCTCTTCTACGGCCATGCCTCCGGCGGCCTGCTGCCGGACGTCCTGGACCTGGAGGGAATGCGCAAGGGACGTTCGACGCTTCAGGAGGTTTACGCCCGCCTCGGATTCCTGAGGAACTGGAAATCGCTTGCCCTCCGGTTCAACGGGAAGCTGGCCGCGGTCCTGATCCCTAACCGGTCCGATCTGGGCATCAATCTCTCCGAGCTGCTCAACGGCGTCACGATCCTCATCCTCGAGCCCGCGCTGCTTTCTCAGGAGGCCCTCTCGGCCGCAATCTCAGCGGTTTCCGGGGAATACAACCTTGACAAAGTACCCCTTTTAATCTATCCCCACACCGGGGCCGCGGCCCTGGGTCTGAAGCACGAAAAACTGTATTCGCTGTGGATCATGGACACCCGCTTCGCCAATCACCTCATGGAATTCGTTCAGCGGAAATTCAGGATGAAGTATGAGTAGCTCTTCCGCCGAGGCGCCGTCGGGTGTCATGGATGATGTTGCACTGTACAACAGCAAGATCACCCGGAACTACGTCGAGTACCTGAAGACCTTCCACCCCGACGTCGATGCCGACGAACTTCTCCAATACGCGGGCATCACGTCCTTCCACCTCGAGGACAGCGGCCACTGGCTGACGCAGCGTCAGGTCGACCGTTTTCACGAAATTCTCGTCCGCAAGACCGGCAACCCCGATATCTCCCGCGAGGCGGGACGGCTCACCGGGTTTTCGAAGGCGTCCGGCGCCCTGCCCCACTACGTCCTCGGTTTTCTTTCCCCCGGCTCCGTGTACGCCATGCTCGGCCATTTCCATCCGATCATGACCCGCGCCGCCACGATCCAGACCAAGATCCTGGGCGCCAACCGCATGGAAGTCGTCGTCACGCCGAATCCCGGCGTGGCCGAAAAACCCTACCAGTGTGCAAACAGGATCGGGACCTTCGAATCGGTGGGGAAGATGTTCACGCCCAACTATTCGCGGATCGAGCATCCCGAATGCGTCCACCGCGGCGGGAAGCGCTGCCAGTATCTGATCACCTGGGAGAGGACGCCGTCGTACATCTGGCAGCGGATCCGCAACTATCTCCTCCTGGGGCTTGCCGTCACGGCGCCGATCCTGATTCACACCATGCCGGGGACAAGCTGGCTGACGTCGGTCCTCTCGGGAGGCGCCGTGGCGCTGGGCGCCGCGTGGTATACGGAGTTCCTGGAAAGGAGGCGGCTGGCCGAGAGCATCAAGAGCGAAAGCGAATTGGCCGGGAGTCTGCTGGACGAGATCAACATCCGCTACAACAACGCCCTGCTCATCCACGAAATCGGGCAGGCCACTTCGATGATCCTCCATATCGAGGACCTCCTGAAGTATCTGATCGACGTCCTGCGCAAGCGCCTCGATTTCGACCGCGGCATGATCCTGCTCGCCAACCGGGAGCTGACGAGGCTGACGTACAGGATCGGGTACGGCTACAGCGAAGAGGACGAGGCCTATCTGAAGACCGTGAACTTCAACCTCACGAACCCGGAATCGAAGGGGGTCCTGGTCGTCGCCTTCCGGAAGCAGACGCCCTTCCTCGTCGACAACGTCGACGCCATCGAAAAGGACCTGTCGAAGAGGAGTCTCGATTTCGCCCATCGCATGGGGGCGCAGTCGTTCATCTGCGTTCCCATCGTCTTCGAACAGGAGTCGATCGGTATCCTGCTGGTCGACAACATCCGCTCGAAGCGGAACCTGAGCCAGAGCGACATGAACCTGCTGATGGGCCTCGCCCGCCACATCGGCATCAGCATCAACAACGCCCGCATCTACGCGCGCATCCGCGAGAGCGAGGAGAAGTTCCGTTCCCTGAGCGAAAGCGCGCCGGACATCATCTTCACCCTCGACGACAAGGGCGCCATCAGCTACGTGAACCCCGCCTGGGAAAAGATCCTCGGATACCCGCCGGACGAGGTCATCGGGCGGCACTTCGACCGTTTCGCGAAGCCGGAGGATCATGCGCGGTTGATCGCGTTCTTCAAGCGGATCCGCAGCGAACGGGCGACGATCCGCCAGGAGATCGGCATCATGCTCCACCGCGACGGATCGGAACGCTACTTCCTCGGCAGCGCCGCGCCCAACGTGGACTCCGAGGGGCGGTTCACGGTCGTCGGCATGCTCAAGAACATCACGGAGCAGCGGCAGCTGGAATTGAAGCTGCACCATGCCTCCAAGATGGAGGCCGTCGGAACGCTGACCGGGGGAATCTCGCACGACTTCAACAACATCATGCAGGCGATCGGCGGCTACAATCAGCTCCTGATGATGAAGCGCCGGGAATCCGATCCGGACTGGAAATACCTGACGAGCATCGAGAAACTCGTTCAGCGCGCATCCGACCTCATCAAACAGCTGCTGATCTTCAGCCGCAAGATGGAAAGCAAGCTCAAGGCGGTCGACCTCAACGAGGAAATCCTCCGTTTCCACGACCTGATCGTCCAGACCATCCCGCGCATGATCACCGTCGAGACCGATCTGGAAGAGGGCCTTTACGTCATCCAGGCGGACCCGGTTCAGCTGGGCCAGATCATCATGAATCTGGCCGTCAACGCGCGCGATGCGATGCCGGAGGGCGGGATCCTCCGCATTCAGACCGCCAACGTGAGAATCGACCCCGAGATGAAGATCGGCGGCCTCTCCCTTCCGCCGGGAAAGTACGTGCAGTTGACGATATCGGATACGGGAACGGGCATGACCAAGGAGGTTCTCGAACACATCTTCGAGCCGTTCTTCACGACGAAGGAAGCCGGGAAGGGAACGGGGCTCGGACTCTCCGTCGTCTACGGCATTGTCCGGAACCACGGCGGCACCATCGCCTGCGCCAGCGAGCCGGGCGGCGGAACGGTCTTCCAGATCTATCTGCCCGCATGGTCGCCGACCGAAATGCCGGCAGCCGCCGCTCCCTCGCAGGAAGAGCCGACGGCCAAGGGTTTCGAGACCATCCTTCTGGTGGACGACGAAACGCACCTGCTGGAAACGGGGAAGGACATCCTCGAGGAGTACGGATACAAGACGCTCCTGGCCCAGGACGGGGAAACGGCCCTCAATCGCTATCGGCGGAACATGAAGGAGATCGACCTGATCATCCTGGACCTCATCATGCCGGGCATGGGCGGCATCAAGTGCCTGAGCGAACTCGTCGCGCTCAATCCCCATGTCCGGGTGATCGTGGCAAGCGGCTACTCGGCCAGCATCAAGGAAAAAGAGGTGCGGCGCATGGGGGCCCGGGGCTTCATCAACAAGCCCTACAAGATCCAGGACCTCCTGAGGGCGATACGCTCCGTCCTGGACGAATCCTGATCCCTCCCGGCGAGCTGTTCAAAAAGGTCCGGATGCAGGGCGCCGATGGTTCGACAAGCTCACCATGACAGACTCCTTAGCCTGCCCTGAGCCTGTCGAAGGGCTGCACCGACGAGGAACGAGGCAACGCTGCAGACGGGGACTTTCTTCTCGGCCTGCTAGGGTCTCCGGCCCTTCGCCATCACCACCGGCGTATAGGTAAACCGCCGGGGGTCCTGGAAGAAGGCGCGGAAATCCCGGTCGAAGGCTGCCGCGCCGCCGGGGTAGCCGCCGAACATTCCGGGAAGGCGCCGCGCCGCAACCTCCATCTTCTTCGTCCAGTTGAACAGTTCCTCGTCGCGCACCTTCCCGTAGATCAGATGGTGGGCCCGGACCTCCACGCCGATGTCCTCGAATTCCGCATCGTAGAGGTGTGCATAGAGCCGGCGCCCGGCGTAGGTGTCGAAATTGAACTCCTCGTCCACGCGCCGCATGACGGCCTCCATCACCTCCTGCATCCCGGCCGGCAGTTCGAAATGTCCGAGGCAATTGTGGTCCAGGTCGATGAGGCACAGCGTGCCGCCGGGCTTCAGGCATTCCTTCAGATTCCGGACGATCTGGAGCCCTTCGGCGCGGTTGTACTCCAGGACGAAGCGCGCCCAGACGATGTCGAAGCGCCCGGAATACCGGTCCGGAAGGTCGCGGAGATCGTGCAGCTCGAAGCGGAGGTCCGCCCCGCGGCCATAATGCCGGTCCGCATAGGCGATGCGCTCGGGCGAGTAGTCGACGCCGAGGACCGAGCCGCCGGGCTGAACCATCTCGAGGAGGATCGAGGACGTCTTGCCGGGGCCGCAGCCCGCGTCGAGCACCGACTGTCCCGCCCCGATCCCGCACCAGCGGGCCTCCTCCCGCACCCTGCCCGGGTCCGTCTTGACTTCAAGGCGGATCGCCTCCTCGCTGTTTTCCATCAGGTACCCGGCTCTCGGCTGCATGGTCGACCCCCTCCGCAATGCGACGACACCTCTTGCACAAATCTCCGGCGCTGTCAATTTGCGCGGACCGCCGAGCCTCGCCCATCAGCCGCCGCCTCCGTCTCCCGTCCCACGCATTCCTTGACAGGCAGCAGCGCCTCTAGTAGCAATGAATTGAAGCCCTCCGGAGCAAGCTCCGGAGAACCTTCGATCCCCAGGGAAGGAATCTCAAACAGGATTCGCTCGCCTACCCCGCAGCAAGCTGCGGGGTAGGCGCTCGCTGCCGGATTCACGGCCCGAGGCCGGTGCGGGACAGAGGTGGGGGAAGAAGCCGTCGCCCGCGGGCCGGGCCCGAAACGAAAAGAGGAGGATCCCATGCGCATCGCCGTTCTTGACGATTATTTCAATGTCTCCCAGAGATTGGCGGACTGGAGCCCGCTGAAGGGACGCGCCGAAACCACCGTATTCCGGAAGCCGTTCGCAAATGCGGAGGATGCGGCAGGAAGCCTCGCCGATTTCGAAATCATCGTCGGGATGCGGGAAAGGACGCCGTTCCCCGCCGGTCTGCTCCGCCGCCTTCCGAAATTGAAGCTCCTGATCACGACCGGCCGGCGCAATTCCTCGTTCGACATCGAAGCGGCGCACGCCCAGGGCGTTACCGTCTGCTGCACCGGCAGTGCGGGCAATGCAACCGCCGAGCTCGCCATCGGGCTGATGATTGCGCTCATGCGCGATATTCCGGGGCAGTTCGCTTCCATGAGGCAGGGGGGATGGCAGACGCGCCTCGGCAGCGATCTCTCCGGGAAGACGCTCGGCTTGCTGGGTCTGGGCAGGGTGGGGGGCGCCGTTGCGGCCGCGGCCAAGGCCCTCCGTATGGAAGTGATCGCCTGGAGTCAGAATCTGACCGATGAGAGGGCGGCGGAACACCATGCCCGCCGCGTGGAAAAGGACGAACTGTTTCGCCGGTCCGACGTCCTTTCGGTCCACATCGTTCTGAGCGCGCGCACGGCCGGCATCGTCGGCGCCGGAGAACTCGGCCTGATGAAGCCGACGGCGTATTTCATCAACACCTCGCGGTGGCCGGTCGTCGATGGCGAAGCCCTGCTCCGGGTGCTGCGCGAAAAGAAGATCGCCGGCGCGGCCATCGATGTGTACGATGCCGAACCCCTGCCGGCGGACGCCGCCATCCGGAAACTGGACAATGTCCTCCTCACGCCCCACCTCGGCTACGTGACCGAAGGGAACTTCGCCAGGATGTATCAGGACGCCGTTGAGGACATCGTCGCTTTTCTGGATGGAAAGCCGATCCGCGTCATATCGTGAAAGCCGGGGCCGTTCGCCGAAAAGGCATCCGCTTCAGGGAACCGCCTCAGGACCTGCACGCCGGGCAGACGGCTTCGCATCGGAAGCACTCGTACTGAAATCCCATGGGAATCGCCTGGTAGAGGCTGAGGAACAGGGGGTCCGTCAGCAGGGCCTTCTGCTGGTCCGGTGCCGCGGCGGTGAATCTGCGGATGAAGGAGATGGCCGCGCCGATCCCGTAGGGTTGACTGCCCCTCAGGCACTTCATGGCGTCGGTCCTGCCTTCCGCGTCAAGGGCATGGGCCGGGCAGGCGGCGACGCAGGCGCCGCAGCCGTCGCAGAGCCCTTCCGCGACGGGGGGATCGGAGGCCAGGGGAAGATCCGTCAGCACGGCCGTGAAGAGCACGCGCGTTCCGAACTTCGGATGGATCACGAGGTTGTGGCGACCGAAGACGCCCAGGCCCGCCGCCACGGCGGCGTGACGGAGGGATATGTCCCCGGCAAGGCCCATCTGCGGCGGATGCATGTTCAGAGGGAAGGAAGGAGCGATGGCGGCGGCCTTCGCCTGGAAACGATCTTCGAGGAAACGCGCCGTCAGATAATTGTTCTTCTTCATCAGGTCCATGACGGCCAGGCGCGTCATCATCGCGATCCGGGGAACGGGGCTGTCCAGGGAACCGTTCGTTTCCCGGTAAGCAAGGACCACCAGGGATTTCACCCCCGGCAGAAGCGACCGCGGATCAGGCGTGCGGGGGGACTTGTAGTCCTCGACGGCGGCAAAGCCCACGGCGTCCGCTCCCAGATCCCGACCGTACCGACGAATCTCCTCTTTGCTCTGCATGGTCTTCCCTCCTTTTTGTCGTGACTTCGCCCCCGCTTCCCCTGCCGGTTCCGGGAACGCCGGTCCGCACCAAGTCCCCGGCATTTATGTTTCGTATACGAAATAACAAGGCAAAAAAATTCACCCCTGCAGATCGCGGAGCATGCGCTTCAGGAGAAGACGTTCCTCCGCGCGGAGAGGCTTCATGATCTCGGCGTTCGCGGTTTCCCGGATCTTCGCGAGGACCGGGAGGATGTTCCTTGCCTTGGGAGAAAGAAGGATTCTCACGGTGCGGCGATCTCTGTCGTCCGTTTCCTTCACGACCCATCCGGCGGCCGCGAGCCGGTCCAGGACGCCGGAAAGCGTGGCATAGTCGAGGCCGAGCCGTTTGCCGAGGTCGCCGACGGAAGTGCCCTCCCCGACGCCGAGGGCGGTGAGGACGAGGGTCTGCACGGGCGTGAGATCATGCGGCTGAAGCTGCTTCCGGAATTGCCCGTGGGCCCGCTGGTAGGCCTTGGCGAGGAGAAAAACGATGCAATCGTCATAGGGCGTCATCAGCGGCAACGCTTCCTTTTCTGCTCCGGTCCTGCGCGGCATCCCGCGCAATTATTTCGCATGCTAAATACATGATCCGCCGGCCCTTGTCAAGCGCTCCCGCGCTGCCCGCCGGCCCAATTCCCTTGACACCTTGTGCCGCTGTCTCTATAAAGGCGTTGGAAAAGGAGAAACTCTTATGAGCGCAGGCGGACCCTTCGGAACACCCTGGCCGGGCGGGCATCCCGGATCACCCCTCAGGAACAGCCGCACGCTGTTGCTGGTCACGGTGCTGTTCGGCACCGTCGCACTGATGTGGCGCGTCGTGGAGATGATCACCGACTGGTACTGGTTTCAGGAGCTCGGTTATCCCGTTGTCTTCCTCGTCACGCTGATCAACCAGTTGAAGGCCGCCGCACTCTTCGGCGGCCTCTTCTTCGTGATCTTCTACCCCAGTCTCCTGGCGGCGCTCCGCCTTTCGCCCGATGCCCCTCCCCCGTCGGCAACGGACTTTGTGCCCTTCCCGATCCTCACGCTTGGCAGGCGGTTCCTCGGCATCGTCATCCTGGCCGCGGCGGTCGTGATGGCCATCCTGATGGCGGTCCAGGGGTCCACCCAGTGGGAAAACCTCCTGCGCTTCGTCAACCCGACGCCTTTCAATCTGACGGACCCCCTGTACGGGCGGGACATCTCCTTCTACATCTTCCGGTTGCCGTTCCTGACGTACCTGTACGGGTGGATCATGAGCGCGCTCTTCCTGACGCTCGCCGGCACCGCCTTCGTTTATTTCATCCGCCGCTCCCTGACGTTCATCCCGCCGCAGACCCTTCACCTGCTGCCGGCGGCCCGGATGCACATGGCGATTCTCGTCGCCGCGCTCCTCTTCAACGCCGCCTTCGGCTTCTGGATCGACCTGAGCGAGATGCTCTCCGTCAAGCGCGGCGTCGTATTCGGGCCGGGCTACACGGACACCGCGACGCAGATCTGGGTGCTGAAGGTCCTGATCGGCCTCGCGGTCCTGGCCGGGATCGCCGTCGTCGCCTACATCTTCAGCCGGAACTGGCGGATCCCCGCCGTCGCGATCCTCGCCCTGATCGCCTGCCTCGTCATCGGCCGGGGCATCCTCCCGGGCGTGATCCAGAAGTTCATGGTCATCCCCAACGAAATCGTCCTGGAGAAACCCTTTCTCGAACGCAACATCGCCTACACGCGCGCCGCCTACAAGCTGGACGCCATCGAGGACCAGGAGTTCCCCGCCGACGAAAACCTCACCCGGGAAGACCTGCGCCGCAACGACATCACGATCAAGAACATCCGCCTCTGGGACCATGCGCCGCTGCTCCTGACGTACAGCCAGCTCCAGGAGATCCGCACCTACTACAAGTTCGTCGACGTGGACAACGACCGGTATACCATCGACGGCGAGTACCGCCAGGTCATGCTCTCGCCGCGGGAGCTCTCCTACCGGGCGCTCCCGGCCCGGACCTGGGTCAACGAGCATCTCAACTACACGCACGGCTACGGCATCGTGATGGGGCCGGTCAACCGCATCTCGAAAGAGGGCCTGCCGGAGTTCTTCATCAAGGACATCCCCCCGGTATCGACGACGGAGGTCCGCGTGACCCGGCCGGAGATCTACTTCGGCGAGGTCTCCAACGAGTACGTCTTCGTCCGGACCAAGCGGCCCGAGTTCGACTATCCCGTGGGCGACAAAAACGTCTATGCGCGCTACGAGGGCAAGGGCGGCGTGCCCCTCGGCTTCTGGCGGAAGCTCCTCTTCGCGGCACGGTTCCGCTCGATGACGATCCTCTTTTCGGACGACATCACCGCCGAAAGCCGCGTGATGTATTACCGGAACGTCCGCGAGCGCGTGTCCCGCATCGTCCCCTTCGCCCGGATCGACGCGGACCCCTACCTGGTGGTCTCACCGGAGGGAAGGCTGCTGTGGTTCCTGGACGCCTATACGACATCCGACCGCTTCCCCTACTCCGAACCGACGCCGCAGGTCGGCAACTACATCCGCAATTCCTTCAAGGCGGTGGTCGACGCCTACGACGGCTCGGTCAAGCTCTACGTCAGCGATCCCGACGATCCGATCCTGAAGACCTACGCCCGGATCTTCCCGGGGGTCTTCCAGCCCCTCTCCGCCATGCCGGAGGCCCTGAAGAAGCACATCCGCTACCCCACGGGGATGCTGTCCGTCCAGGCCCGCATGTACCGCGCGTACCATATGAAGGATCCCCAGGTCTTCTACAACAAGGAGGACCTCTGGGCGATCCCGGGCAAGGCCATCAAGGGCTCCGAGCAGGAGATGGAGCCCTACTACACGATCATGCGGCTCCCGGACGGGAAGAAGGAGGAGTTCATCCTGCTGGTCCCCTTCACGCCGCGCAACAAGGACAACATGTCGGCCTGGATGGCCGCCCGCTGCGACGATCCGAATTACGGGCGCCTGATCGTCTACAACTTCCCCAAGCAGAAGCTGGTGTACGGCCCGCGCCAGATCGAGGCCCGCATCGACCAGCACTCGGAGATCTCCAAGCAGATCTCCCTGTGGAGCCAAAGCGGCTCCGAGGTCATCCGGGGGAGCCTGCTGGCAATCCCGATCGAAAAGGCGCTCCTCTACGTCGAACCGCTGTACCTGGCGGCGGAAAAAGGCCAGCTCCCCGAACTCAAGCGCGTCATCGTCGCCTTCGGCAACACGATCGAAATGGAGGAAAACCTCGAGATCTCCCTCCAGCGCATCTTCGGCGGCGAGCAGATGAAGGACCGCGGCGGCCCGAAGGCAGCGGCTGCGGCCGCGGCCGAAATCGCCGCGGCGGGAAGGCCCGACCGGACGGAACGGCAGCTGGCAATCGAGGCCCTCGGCCATTACCGCAAGGCGCAGGATGCCCTGCGCCAGGGAAACTGGTCGCTCTACGGCGAGGAGCTGCGGAAGATGGAAGACCTGCTCCGGATGGCGGAAAAGAGGAAGTGAGGAGAACACGGCAGGCGATGGGAACCACTCCGACAGCCTGCCGAAAAAATGAAGCCTGTTCAAAAACGTCCGGATGCAGGGCTCCCGCAATCCTGAGCCGTGAAGCCGTGCTGGAATGTACGTCGAACGGCGAAGGATGAGGAAAACGCGGCAGGCGGGCGTTTTTCAACAGCCTGAGGGGGGATGAGATCATGTACGAGACCAAGCCCTGGCTCAAGTTTTACGGCGATGTGCCCGAATCCCTGGATTATCCTCAGGTCACCATGTACGAGGCGCTCGTCCGCACCGTTGAACGCTTCCCGGATGCCATCGCCTACGACTTTTTCGGGACCACGTCCACCTACCGTGATTTCCGCGGAGAGATCGACCGCTGTGCAGCCGCGCTGGCCTCCCTGGGCATGAAGAAGGGGGACCGGATCACCATCTCCATGCCGACGACCCCCCAGGGCATCATCTGCTTCTACGCGGCCAACAGGCTGGGCGCCGTCGCCGCCATGATCCATCCCCTGTCCACGGCCAAGGAGATCGCCTTTTACCTCAACAACAGCAAGAGCCGCTTCGCGCTCACGATCGACGCCTTCTACGGAAAGTTCAAGGAGGTCAAGGCGCAGACCCCCCTGCAGACGCTGATCCTCACGAAGATCCCCGACTACCTGGGCCTCGTCAAGCGGATCGGGTTCAACCTCACGAAGGGGCGCAAGATCCCGCCCGTTCCCGCCGACCCCATGGTCCGCTGGTGGAAGGAGCTCATGGCCGCGGCCTATCCGCAGGCTCCCAAGGCGCAGATGGGCACGAACGAGATGGCCGTCATCCTCTACAGCGGCGGCACGACGGGGATCCCCAAGGGGATCATGCTGTCCAACATGAACTTCATCAGCGAGGGGATGCAGGTTTCCGCCTGGGGAAAACTGGGAAAAGGCGATTCCATCCTCGCGATCCTGCCGATCTTCCACGGCTTCGGGCTGGGGGTCTGCGTCAACGCCGCCTTCATGGGCGGCTCCAAGAGCATCCTCGTCCCCCAGTTCACGCCGGAGACCGTTGCCCAGCTGATCCGCCAGAAGCGTCCGAATTTCTTCGTCGGGGTGCCGACCCTGTTCGACGCCCTGAGCCGCAATCCCCTGTTCCGCAAGACCGACCTGCGCTGCCTCAAGGCGACCTTCAGCGGCGCCGACACCCTGCCGCGGACCGTCAAGGAGCGCTTCGAGGAGGTCGTCCGCAAGCAGGGCGGCTCCGTTTCGCTTCTGGAGGGCTACGGCCTGACGGAGGCGGTGACGGCGATCATGGCGATGCCGCTCAAGGAATACCGCGAAGGGAGCATCGGTGTCCCTTTCCCGGACATGCTGGCCAAGATCGTCAAGCCCGGCACGGTCGACGAGGCCGCCGTCGGCGAGGAAGGCGAGATCTGCCTGAACGGGCCGGCGGTCATGATGGGCTACCTCGACCAGCCGGAGGAAACGGCGAACACGCTGAAGCTTCACGCCGACGGCCGGATCTGGCTTCACACCGGCGACATCGGCACCATGGACGCCGACGGCTTTTTCTACTTCAAGCTCCGCCTGAAGCGCATGATCAAGTCCTCGGGCATGAACGTCTATCCCGCCCAGGTGGAGGAGGTCCTCTACAAGCACCCGGCCGTCCTGAAGGCCTGCGTCATCGGCGTGCCCGACGAGCAGCAGGTGCAGCGCGTGAAGGGCTTCGTTGTCCTGAAGGACCCGGGGCAGGCGGGGCCGGAAATGGAGAAGGAACTGGTCGCGCACTGCCGGAAGGACCTGATCCTCTGGAGCTGTCCGCGCGAGATCGAGTTTCGCGAGACCCTGCCCACGACGCTCGTCGGCAAGGTGGCTTTCAACGTCCTCGAACAGGAAGAAATCGCGAAGCTCAAGGCCGCGGGCAAGTACGCGGGCAAATGATGATGGAAAAGGTCCTGCCCCGGGCCGAGTTCTTCCCGACAGTTCATGCCGAGTTCTTCCCGGCAGTTCATTCTGCATATGGACTGCCCCCGGAGCAAGGCATGGCAAGCCGGGTCATTCCCGCGAAAGCGGGAATCCAGGCCCTTTTCTGTCATTTCCGTCTTCTCTCTGTCATTCCCTGTGGAAACGGGGAATCCAGAGTTTTTCATGTTTGTTTCTGTGCACGGTAGAGTGCTGGCCCCCCGCGTTCGCGGGGGTGACTATGGAATCGGGATCCCGGATCTTCACCCGGGAGCTGCCCCCCCGCGTTCGCGGGGGTGACAGAAATGGAGATGAGGCGACAGAATAAGACGCGGGAGTGACAGCAGTGAATATTTGTCATTCCCCGTCGTTCTTCCTATCATTTCCGTCATTCTTCCTGTCATTCCCGCGGAAGCGGGAATCCAGGGCTTTGCAGAACTTGAGCTGCACAGGACACCGGCTCCTCGCTGCAGCCTGACCTCGTGGAAGCGGGGGCTGGAACGACATGATAAAGGAGACCGCATCGCATGGATCCTCTTGCTGAATTCCGCGCCGCCGTCGCGGACCCCGCCTCGTACGTCAGGAGCGCCACGGCCCAATCCGGGAAGAAGGCGGTTGGCACGCTGTGTTCCTATGCCCCGGAAGAACTGATCTACGCGGCCGGCGCACACCCCGTCCGCCTCTTCGGGACGTCGGGCGCGGAACGCCTCGCGGACCGGCACCTGCAGTCCTACTGTTGCTCCCTGGTGCGCGGCGTCTTGGAGGACGCCCTTGCCGGCAGATCCGACTTTCTCGCAGGTGTCGTCTTCCCCCACACCTGCGACTCCATCCAGCGCCTCTCCGACCTCTGGCGCCTCAACGTGCCCGGGGCCTTTCACATCGACGCGGTCCTGCCGGCCAGGCTGGACACGGCGAGCGCCCGCGACTATCTGCTGGACGTCCTCCGCCGTTTCCGGTCCGACCTCGAGAGGAAACTCCGGGTATCCATTTCGGACGAAAGCCTGCGCAGAGCGATCGACCTGTACAACCGCATCCGGGAAATGCTCGCGCGGCTTTACGAGCTCCGCAACGAAAATCCCTGCGGCATCCGCGGCCGCGACGTCCACACCATCGTCAAGGCCTCGACGATCCTGGACCGCGACCGCCTGGTCGTGGTTCTTCCCCCCGCGTTGCAGGCCCTCGAGGACGTCCACGAGTGCACCGCCGGGAACAAGGCCAAGCGCGTCCTCCTCGCCGGCGGGCTCTGCGACCATCCGGAACTGTATTCCTTCATCGAGGAGGCCGGGGGGGTCGTGGTCTGGGACGATTTCTGCACCGGCACACGCGGCTTCTCGGGAACGATCGACGGCGACGGCGATCCGCTGGCGGCGATCGCCCAACGCTATGCGGAGCGCCCCGTCTGCCCGGCGAAACACCGCGGCATCCGCGAGCGGGCAGAGCATCTGGTCCGGCTGGCAAAGGAGAAGGAGGCCCGGGGCGTCGTCTTCCTGCTCGTGAAATTCTGCGATCCCCACGCCTTCGATTACCCCTACCTCAAGGAGGCGCTGGACGGCGCCGGAATCCCGTCGATGCTCTTCGAGATGGAAGACCAGCTTCCGGCGGAAGGGCAGCTCAGGACGCGGTTCGAAGCCTTTCTCGAGATGATCTGACATTGGAGAAACCATCATGGCCGAAAAAGACCCGGAAAAGGAAAAGCGCAAGATCAAGGCCGTCGCGAAGATGAAGGAGATCATGACGGCCTACTACATCGACGCCAAGACGGCGGAGCAGACCGGCAAGAAGGTGGCATGGATCACGAGCGGCGGGCCCGTCGAGCCGCTCATCGCGATGGACATCATCCCCGTCTACCCCGAAAACCACGGCGCCATGATCGGGGCCTCCAAGATGGGCGTCGACCTCTGTACGAAGGCGGAGGCCATGGGATACTCCTCCGACCTCTGCTCCTACGCGCGGTCCGACATCTCCTGCGCGACCGTCAACGGCGGGCCGATCGGAGGACTCCCCAGGCCCGACATGCTCGTGTGCTGCACGAACATCTGCGGCACCGTGCTCAAGTGGTACGAGGTCCAGGCCCGCTATTTCGGCTGTCCGCTCTTCATCCTGGACACGCCCTTCTGCCACACCGGCTTCCACGACGAGATGCGGCGCTACGTGCGGAGGCAGTTGGACGAATACATCGCCTTCCTGGAGTCCGCCGCAGGCCGCAGGTTCGATTACGACCGCCTGAAGGAGGTGGGCCGGCTCTCCATCGAGGGCCAGCGGCTCTGGCAGGCGGTCTTGGACACGGCGGCCCACAGGCCGGCGCCGCTTTCCGCCTTCGACGCCTTCTTCCACCTGGCGCTCATCGTCACGCTCAGGGGCCAGCAGCAGACGATCGACTACTACAGGATGCTCCTCGCCGAGATGAACGAGAGGATCGCCGCGGGCATCGGTGCCGTCCCGGACGAGCGCTACCGGCTCCTCTGGGACAACCTCCCCGTCTGGTTCCGGACGAAGTGGCTCTCCGAAAAGTTCGCCGCCGCCGGCGCCTGCCTCGTGGCCGACACCTACACCTCGGCCTGGTGCGGCTCGCTGAAGTACGCCGACGAAAACAACTTCCTGGAATCGATGGCCGAATGCTACACGCGCATCTACCTCAACATCGGCGTGGACGAAATGGCCCGCATGGTCGTCGACATGGTCGACAAGTACGCGGCCGACGGGCTCGTCATGCACTCCAACCGCAGCTGCAAGCCCTACTCGCTCGGCCAGTACGACATTCAGCGGCTCGTGCAGGAGCGGCGCGGCATCCCCACCCTCATGATCGAGGCGGACATGGTGGACGAGCGGAGCTTCGCCGAGGGGCCGACGGAGACGCGCATCGAGGCGTTCATGGAAATGCTGAAGACCAGGAAGGCCGCGTAGTTTGAAAAACCCCTCTTCCGCGCCGCGCGGGGCGTTCTTCCTGTCATTCCCGCGTAAGCGGGAATCCAGCGTCCTGGATCTTTTGGTGCTGCGACTGGTGTTCTTCCTGTCATTCCCGCGAAAGCGGGAATCCAGGGTCTTGGGTCTCTTGATCCTGCGAGCGGTGCAACACAGAGAACTGGGTCCCCGCGTTCGCGGGGACGACAAGAAATAGAACCATGCAAGCCTTATGATCACCGCCGGCATCGACATCGGTTCCATCAGCACGAAGGCCGTCCTCCTGAAGGACGGTGAAATCCTCGCGCAGTGCGTGATCTTCACGGGCTACAGCGCCGAGGCCGCGGGGAGGACCGCCTTCGCCGGGGCGCTGGCGCAGGCGAAACTGGACTCCGCCAACCTGGAGAGGATCGTCGCCACCGGCTACGGGAGGAAGAGCGTTTCCTTCGCGGCGCGTTCCGTGACGGAGATCGCCTGCCACGCCGCCGGCGCCCATTTTCAGAATCCGGCGGTGCGGTCGGTCATCGACATCGGCGGCCAAGACAGCAAGGCCATGGTCCTGAACGATCGCGGCGGCGTGGAGAACTTCGTCATGAACGACAAGTGCGCCGCCGGGACGGGACGCTTTCTCGAGGTCATGGCGCGCGCCCTCGAAGCGGACCTTTCGGCCTTCGGGGAGCTCTCCGCCCGCGCCCGGAAGCCGGCGCGGATCAGCAGCCTCTGCACCGTCTTCGCCGAATCGGAGGTGGTCTCCGCCATCGCCAAGGGCGAGGCCCGCGAGGACATCGTCGCCGGCATCCACGAAGCCATCGCCGCGCGCATCGCCTCCATGGCGCAGCGCATCGGCGTCCGCGCCCCGCTCATGATGACGGGCGGCGTCGCCAGGAACCCGGGCGTCGTCCAGGCCGTGGGAAAGTCTCTCGGCCTTCCGGTCCTCACGACCCCGCACGCCCAGATCAACGGCGCCCTCGGCGCCGCGATTCTCGCGCGCTCCGCCTGAGGGACTGCTTCCCTATCGTTGCGGGAAGACCCCTTTTGCTTCGCTTAGGATAGACTCAGGGACGCGGCAATCTCGCCCTGTCATTCTGAGCTTGTCAAAAGGTCGTCCCCACCCCCACCCCCGCCCCCGCCTCCGCGAGGGCAGGCTGCGGGCCCCAGATCTCTGCCTGACGCGACAGTCGCAGGAGCAATATCTCCAAATTCTGGATTCCCGCCTGCGCGGGAATGACATAGGTTGTGTCTGGAGCGGCCATTGACGGCGGCGCCGTACGCTGCTATGGGTAGAGGAACTTCGGGGTTTCGCAGAGGCAGCAATGCTGATCGTCATGAGCTACAAGGCCACCGCGGCCGAAATCGAGGCCGTGGTCAAGGCCGTGCAGGACATGGGCTTCCGGGCGGAGCCGATCCCCGGCGGAGAGCGGACGGCCGTGGGCGTGCTCGGCAATGAGGGGTACGTCGCCGACGCCGTCATCGCGGACCTCCCGGGCGTCCAGGAAGTGATCCATGTTTCCAAGCCCTACAAGCTGGTGTCCCGGGCCTTCCATCCCAAGAGCAGCGTGGTCGACGTCTGCGGGGTCAGGATCGGCGAAGGCTGCCGCCCCGCCGTTGCGGCCGGGCCCTGCGCCGTGGAGGGGGAAGATCAGATCGTGAGGACGGCCCTCGCGGTCAAGGCCGCCGGGGCCGATCTGCTGCGCGGCGGCGCCTTCAAGCCGCGGACCGGCCCCCATACGTTCCAGGGTCTGAAGGAAGAGGGCCTGCGCCTGCTCACCCTGGCCCGCAGGGAGAGCGGCCTGCCCGTCGTGACGGAAGTGATGAACCCCGAGCATTTGGAACGGATTTCCGAATGCGCCGACCTTCTGCAGGTCGGGGCCAGGAACATGCAGAATTTCGACCTTCTGAAGGAACTGGGAAGGGCCCGGAAGCCCGTGCTCCTGAAAAGGGGCATGAGCGCCACCATCGAGGAGTTTCTCTCCGCCGCCGAATACATCCTTGCGGGCGGCAATCCCAACGTCATTCTGTGCGAGCGGGGCATCCGCACCTTCGAAACCGCCACGCGGAACACCCTCGATCTGTCGATCGTGCCGCTGATCAAGGAACTGTCGCATCTTCCCATCATGGTCGATCCTTCCCATGGGACGGGCAAGCGGAGCCTCGTCCCCTCCATGGCCAAGGCGGCGCTTGTCGCCGGTGCCCACGGCCTCCTGGTCGAGGTGCACCCGGAACCGGAAAAGGCCCTCTCGGACGGGCCCCAGTCCCTCACCTTCCAGGGATTCGAGGCGCTGATGCGCGACGCGAAAAGATTGAACGCCTTCCTCGGATTCTAAGGTTTCCGCTTCAGGGGGCGGCCTTCCTCTCCTGAAGGATCTGCCAGCGCTTCTCTGACCCGCTCCATCACGGCCGCCATGGCCGGACTCTCCTGCCCATGGGCGACGCAATCGGCGATGCCATCGCAGGGCGTCTCGTCGCGGTTGACGGTGGCGAGCTCGCGCCGCTGCGCTTCGCGGACGAGCGGCAGGCATTCGGTCCGTTCATAAGGTCACCTGTACAGGTTTCCGAGGACCCGTGCGTCCGCCCGACCGACGCAGGGCGGCCACCGAAGCGGGGTAAGCGGTCCCCTACATGAAGCCCAGCACCTTCGGCAGCCAGATCGCCAGCGAGGGGAAGAAAATGAGCAGGACCAGCCCCGCGAACATGGAAAGAAGCAGCCAGGCGTCCCAGCGGATCGTCGATTCGATGGAGCAGCCGGCGAGCCGGCAGCTGACCATGAGATTGACCGCCATGGGCGGCGTGAACTGCCCCAGGGCGATGTTGTAAGTCATCAGAACGCCGAACCACACCAGATCCCAGGAAAAGCGCTCGGCAACCGGGACAAAGAGCGGAAGGAAGATCAGGAAGATGGAGATGCCGTCCAGGAACATCCCGACCACGATCAGGAAGAGCATCAGGAGGATCATGACGCCCAGCTCGCCGCCGCCAAAGGAAACGACGGCCTTGGCGATCGGATCCACGATTCCCATGGTGCTCGAAGCCCAGGCGAAGACGCTGGCCAGGCCCACGACGATGAGGATGACGGCGGAGGTCTCCGCCGACTCCACCAGCAGCTCGCCGAGGTCCTTCAAGCTGAGGCTCCGGTAGACGACGAATCCGACGAAGAGGCCGTAGATGACGGCCATCGCGGCGGCCTCCGTCGGAGTGAACCAGCCGGTGCGCATGCCGCCCAGGATGAGGACCGGCGCCATCAGCGCCCAGAAGGCCTCCTTGAAGGACTGCCAGACCTTCGGCCGCGGCTCCTGGCTCCGGCCGCTCCCGAAATCGTGGTAGAGGCTGAGCAGAAGCGCCGGAACGACCAGCGCGATGCAGGCGATGACGCCCGGGACGATGCCGGCGACGAACAGGGCCGGGACCGTGGCCGAAGGCACCAGCACGCTGTAGATGATGAAGGCGACGGAGGGCGGGATCAGGATATCGGTCGAGCCGGCCGCGGCAGTGACGCTTGCCGCGAAGGACGGCGGATATCCCTTCCTCATCATGGCCCCGAGCATGACCCCTCCTACGGCCGCGGTGCAGGCCGGTCCGGAACCGGAAATGCCGCCGATCACCATGGCAACCAGGATCGTGATGACCGCCAGGGATCCGCGTCCCTGCCCGATGATGGACGCGGCGAAGCGCAGCAGCCGGGCGGCCACGCCGGACCGGTCGAAGATGGCGCCGGCCAGAACGAACATCGGCACGGCCAGAAGCGGATACTTCGCGATGCCGGTATAGACGCTCGTGGGGACCGCCATGATGCCCAGACCGGCAACGGCGATCGTCAACGAACCGGCCAGGCCGAGCGAGGCGGCGATCGGAACGCCGCAAAGGAGCAGCAGAAAGAAGCAGCCGAAAAGAAGAACAGCGGGGTGCATCAGCCCTGGCCCCTCCGGATGCGGATGAAGAGGCCGATCGTGCGGCCCAGGATCGCCAGCGAGAGAATCGGGAGCCAGACGGTGTAGATCCAGGTGGGAATGCCCAGTCCCGGCGACGTGACCTCGTAGCGGTATTCGTCATAGGCCATCGCCCCGCCCAGAACGGCGAGCATGGCGAATGTGACGATCACCGCCCCCGACGCCGCAAGGCGGATCCAGCGGCGGCGGCGGCGCGGCGAAAGCCGGTCGACGAAATAGGCGATGTTCAAATGGCCGTTCTTCGCCATCACGCTCGACGCGCCGAACAGGGTCATGAGCACCATCAGGAAGATGGAGAACTCCTCCGTGAAGGCGAAGGAGAAATCGGTCGCGTACCGCACGACGACGTTCGCGAACGTCAGCAGCGCCAGCAGCGCGATGGCGGTTGCCGCGAGCGATTCTTCGATCTTCAGGGGTACTCTGGTCTTCGGCCTGCCGCCGCCGCGGTCAGGATCGCACAAATCGGCCATACCGATGCTCCGATGTCATGATGCCGGCAAGAAACCGGCAATCTGCCTGTTCGCCCCCGCGTCTCATACCGACGCCCCCGCTCTGCTTCTGTCACCCCCGCCCCGCCTTCGCGAGGGCAGGCTGCAGCGGAGGTCCAGCCCCTCTGCACGACACGCCAACAAAATGTTAACGACACTGGATTCCCGCTTCCGCGGGAATGACAAGTTATTAGTCAGAAAATAGCATCGCTATGGAACGTTTTCATCGTTCGCGGGTGCAGCCCCTGCATGAAATTACTCCGGCAAGTAAACCTATCAATGGTTGTCATGCCGGACTTGATAAGCCTGCCCCGGACTCGATCCGGGAGCATCCAGTCCTGTTCTGGATTCCCGCTGCAGTTTACCCTCGCGGAGGCGGGGGCGGGAATGACAAATTAAAGAAACTTTCGTCGTCCCCGCGTACGCGGGGCCCCAGACCGGTCCGCCGGGCTGATTTCCCGGTATTGCACGTCGTCCCCGCGTACGCGGGAACCCAGAGCATGCTCCAACGGGATCGCACCGAAAAAGTCCGTCGTCCCCGCGAAAGCGGAGACCCAGATCCATGGCTGTTCGCCCCCGCAGGACCGCAGATCGAAAGACGCCGGATTCCCGCTTGCGCAGGGAATGGCATAAGGGGAACCGGAGTTTCTCCTTCACGCGGATGACGATTCCGACCCTCAACGGGTTTCCGTCGCGACAACGGCGCGCATCCGCCCGCAGAGTCTTCAGGGGCCGATGTGCGCCGCCTCGGTCCTCGGGGATCGAACGATCCCGGTGAGCTACTTCCTCTTCGCGATGGCCTGTTCCGCCTTCTTGACGAGTTCCGCCCCGATCGTCTTGGCCCACTTGTCGTAGACCTTCTGGGTCGCCTTCTTGAAGGCCTGCTTGTCGGCATCGGTCAGTCTCACGACGTTGACGCCCCTGGCCTCGACCTCCTTGATCGTCGTGTCATCCGGCGCAACCAGGCCCTTGCGCGCCATGGCGATTTCTTCCTTGGCCGCCTGCTCGGCAGCCTCGCGGACGGCCTTCTGGTCTTCCGGCGTCCAGGTCTTCCAGACCGACTTGCTGACGACGAAGATCAGCGGGTCCGCCACATAGCCCCAAACGGTAAGATGCTTCTGATTCGCGGCCGTGTCCAGCTTGGCGCCGGTGAAGATGCCGAAGGGGTTTTCCTGGCCGTCGACGGCTCCGCTCGCGAGGGCGGGAACTGCATCGGCCCAGCTCATCTGCGTCGGGTTCGCACCGAGGGCGGTGAAGGTTTCCAGGTAGAGGGGAGAGCCGACGACGCGGATCTTGAGTCCCTTCAGATCGGCCGGGGTCTTGACGGCCCGCTTGGAGTTGCTGAGTTCGCGGAATCCGTTCTCTCCCCAGGCCAGCGGCACCATGTCCTTGCTCTCCAGGATCTTGAAGATTTCGCGGCCGACTTCACCCTGGGTCAGGGCGTCGATGGCCTTGTAGTCCGGCATGAGAAAGGGCAGGGAGAAGATATTCAGTTCCCTGATCTGGGGCGACCAGTTGATGGTGGAGCCGACCGACACGTCGATGGCGCCCTGGCGAATGGCGGTGAATTCCTTGGTCTGATCTCCGCCGACCAGGCTCGCACCCGGATACATTTTCATGTTGATTCGGCCGGCCGTCTTTTCCCGCACGAGATCGCACCAGCGGTCTGCACCGGCACCCCAGGGGAAAGCCTTCCCGACAACCGTGGAGAGCTTGTACTCCGTCTTGTACTCGGCGGCGCCGCTCATCGGGACGAAAAGAACCGCCATGGAGAGAACCGCGCCGAAGACAAAAGCACATCCCACGTACCGGAAACCCTTTTTGCTCATAGTGCCTCCTTTTCCTGAGAAAGTGGAATCGATATCGGATCCAATGTTGGCTTGGATTGTACTGCGTATTATGAAAGCTTTTCCGCATTGTCAAGCATTAAGACCTCCGGAAAAGCGAGGATGCCCTTCCGCCGGGGACGCGTCGGAGACGTTGCGGGATCCTCTGTCCGCGCAGGGCGCAGCGGACATCCGTCCGCGGACCGTGCGCCCGATTCCCGGATTAGGGACATTTCTACTTTGGCTTGACACGCGGACACGCCGCTTTGACATTTCCGGGGCGATCGCTTAGTACTGTTATCCATAAATACGGGACAGTATCCGATACCTACATCGTCATTCCGGGCAAGCGAAGCGCGACCCGGAACCCAGAAAGATCCTGGATGCCGGCTTTCGCTGGCATGACGGACGCCAAGCTTCATACGTTTAATACGTCACCGAATTTATGAATAGATGTGCTTAGACTGCAGCCCTTTTTATCCCCGGCGCCGGCCTCACCGCGGGGAGCGCGGCCGGACAAGGTGATCCGCATTGATGGCCTTTCTCAGAAAGAACTGGTTTCTCCTCGGGCTCCTCGCCGTTTCCGGCGTGACGCTGCTGGACGGTTCGGAGACGGTCGCCGGAATCGGGAAGTGGTGCAAGGCGCACCGCGGAGCGGATGCCGTCATCTTCCTGGTCTTCCTCGGCTCCGGTCTGCTGCTGCAGGGGCATGAGATCCGAAACGGCGTCGGGGATGCCCGCGGGACCCTGGCCGCCGTGGCGGTCATCTTCGTGGCCGCCCCCGCCATCGCCTGGCTTCTGGCCCTGGCGCCGCTCGACCGCGAGGTGAAAACCGGCCTGTTTCTTGTCGCCGTCATGCCGACGACCCTGAGCAGCGGCGTCGTCATGACCGGCGCAGCCGGCGGCAATATCGCCCACGCTCTTCTGGTCAGCCTGGTCACCAACGGTCTTGCCGCCGTCACGACGCCCCTTTCCCTCGCCCTGCTGCTCGACATCGGCGGGGATTCCACGGCCCTTCTGATCGACAAGGGCGCGCTGACGGCGCAGATCGGGTTTCTCGTCCTGGCCCCGCTCTTCCTCGGATTGGCTTTCCGGCCCGCCCTGCAGCGGTTCACGGGTCTTTTCCGGAGGGGCATCCCGGTGCTCAATCAGTGTTTCGTCCTGGCCGTCATCTGGATGGCGCTTTCCGAGGCGAGGGCGACGGTCCTGGGCGGTGGGCTCCAGGCCCTTCTCGTCGTGGGACTGTCCTTTGTCTTCCACGCGCTTCTCCTGGCCGCTGCCTTCGGGGCTTCTGCTCTTTTCGGCCTCGGCCCCGGCCGTCGGGAAAGCGTCATCTTCATGGGCGGTCAGAAGACCCTGCCACTGTCCATCCTGCTGCAGATCAAGCTGTTCCCGGATTTCGGCCTGACGCTGGTTTTCTGCGTCGTCCACCACTTCGTGCACCTGATCATGGACGGCTACCTGGTGGGGTGGTTCCGCGCGAAACGCCCGGCAGTACAGGCATAAAGGACTGCAGACCGGCGCTCTATCGCCGACGACAAAATGACACCCTTTTTCTCCGCAAGTCTTCTGCTTGCTTGATCGTTCGTTCTTTCAGAATATTCTCTGGAGGTGGATCCTATGAAGTCTTTCCGCAAGGAACTTTGGTTCAACATCCCGAGCCGTCGCGGTTTCGTCAACATCACCCCCCAAGTGGAGGCTTGTCTCCGGAAAAGCGGCATCCAAGAGGGCCTGATCCTCATCAACGCGATGCACATCACGGCGTCGGTCTTCATCAATGACGATGAGTCCGGGCTTCATCAGGACTATGAGCAATGGTTGGAAAAGCTTGCTCCACACGAACCCGTTTCGCAATACCGACACAACAGGACAGGGGAAGATAATGGTGACGCCCATCTGAAGCGGCAAATCATGGGCCGGGAAGTTGTCGTTGCTTTGACTGACGGCAAGCTTGATTTCGGACCGTGGGAGCAGATTTTCTATGGCGAGTTTGACGGTAAACGTAAGAAGAGAGTTTTGGTGAAAATAATAGGAGAATAATCCAGACAAAGAGAAGCTTGACGGCTCCGGTCAGCGCGCCTCGGAACCTTCTCTGTCCGATTGTCGATAATGTCATGGGCAGGCATCGATCAGGTTTCCATAAGTTCGGGATAGGTCTTGCGCAGCCACGCTGCAACCTCATCGCGGATTTTTTTCGCCAGAAGAAACATCTCCTCCGCTTCCTGGTCGGACGCGACCCCGGCCCGTTCGTACCCGCCGAGGTTTCTCTTTTTCCGGAACTGATCGAATTGGGCGATCAGCGCCGCCGGCGCGGCGATTGTATGAACGAGAGACTGGATGATCCGATAGTGATGCGCGTCCCGCGCGACGCGATAGCCGGCCGCGGCAAGGGCGATGGTCGCCGCCTGCAAGGCGGCATTATAGGCGATATTCAAACGCCAGTCGGCGCTGAGTCCGGCCGCCCGGCAATCGGCCAGGTCGCGTTCGACCATGGCAAACAAGTCCGCAACCTCATTCCGGCTTGTGGTATGCGGTTGCAGCCAGCCGTTAAGAAGCCAGCTTTGCAAGGTCATGCTCGTCTCCGATCAGGAAGACTTTCTTCCCCTCCAGGACCGACTTGAGGAAATGGTGGCCCGCCGCATGCTTGGCCCGGAACTCCTTGACGGGATAAACGGTCGGATTGATTTCCCGGTTCAGGGTCAGCTGCACGGGGCTGAGCGTTTCCACGACCTCCGCCAAGGTCACGTCGCCGACCACGAGGATATCCACATCGCTTCCGCGTCTTTCGCCGCCGTACGCAACGGACCCGTAAATGAAGGCGGTCCGGATGCGTTCCGCCAGGGGCAGCATCGCCATTTTCAGGGCATCGCCCATGCCGGCGGTTTTCGTAATCAGGCTTTTCAGTTCCGGATATACCGCGCACCGGGCATTGGCCTGGTAATAGACCTGCCTGCCTTTTGCGATGCGTTTGACGATCCCCGCCTCCGTCAGGGCTTTCAATTCCCGTTGCACCGCGCCGGTGCCGCTGCCGGCGACCCGCACGAGCTGGCGCAGGTAGAACGTCTCATCGGCATGTCCATACAACACCGATAAGAGGGATCGTCTGGTCTTGCCGAGGAGCGTTTCCGTCAGATGATCATTCACCGTTATCGTGCTCATGCGTCAATCTACCGTACCCGTTTTGGGTGCGATTGTACCCAAAACGGGTACGGATATCAATAAGAAACGTTGATCTGTAATTGATTATTTCTTGAAAAGTATAGGGTGTGGCCTTGCGGGCATATATGGAAGACTTCAAATACCTATACGTAACAAAATGGTGATTGACAGTCTTTAGGACAGGCGATCATCATCCATCTGTTTTTCTTGTTGATTCAGGAGAAAGGAGAACAGATGATGACCCCTGAGATCAACTTAATCCCCATCACCGAACCCATTCTTTATTACCAGACAAGCTTTCGGTTCCGGCCCCGGCCGGAAGGAAGCATTGAGGCCTTGCAGTCGATCCTGAGAGAAATGGCCAGGAGGGACTCGCTGGGCAAAGAGCAAGTCGAGGCCTACCTACGGCGACTGGCCCGCGGCAATCGCAGACCGAGAACTCTCTATAGCCGCTGGGGCACACTGCGTATCTTCCTTGAGATGCTCAGAGACGAGGGCAAAACACGGCTTGAAGAGATTACCCGACGAGACATGGAGGCCTTCATCGAGCATGAGCAGGACCGGGGGATCAAGGTGACCACGATCCGGATGCGACTCACGGGGGTGCAGTCGTTCCTGCGCTACCTGGAAGAAGAGGGCGTGATCGGCCGAGAGGTGTTCGGCAGGAGGATCCGCCTGCAGATACCCGATCGGCTGCCCAGGGCGATGGACCCGGGCGACCTTAAAAAGCTCTTGTCCGTTATTGAAGGGAGCAGGGACCGGGCAATTATGCTGGTACTGTTGAGAACGGGGATGCGCATCGGAGAGCTGCTTCAGACCAAGGTGATTGATGTTCACCTTGAGGAGCGTAGGATCGAGATCTACGAGGCGCAGAAGAACCGCCTGGGAAGAGTGGTGTACCTGAGTGACGATGCCGTGATTGCTCTGAAGGGCTGGATAAATAGGAGATCTCCTTGGGGGGATTACCTCTTCCCTGGTCAGGACAAAATGGAGCCCATGTCATACAGCGCCGCCCGATCCAAGTTTGCAGGATATCTCTCGAAGGCAGGACTGGAGCACAAGGGTTATAACACATCAGGTAATAGTGCGTCTTCAGAGACCATAACAAGGGGTATGCGTCTTCCGTGGATAGCTTTACTCCGATAATGGTATTCCTCAAGTTTGTGATATCCAGATAGCTCATTCTCTGTGGTGGGTTCTTTGATGACTATCGGGATATTCCTCCTTCCGACATGCACAATGTCCTTGGCCTCATATGGTGGTGTAACGATGGCGTTCCCATTCAGGCACTGAATGTTTATGTTGCCATTATCATCTAAAGAAATGTCATCACCATAACCGAGACAACAGAAGCGATGTGTATTAAGGTCTGTTCCATTATCGAAGCGAAATATTTTGTTAGATGATTCATATTTTACTGAGCGCACGCGCATAGTTGCTCCGTTATTCCATTGTATGTGGTGTTTACCTGTTCTCAATAACCCTTATGTCAATAATGTAACCTGTCTCAGTTCCCTGGTCACCGCCCGGTACACTTCGTCAAATTCTGGAAGGTTGGCCATCTGTGCCGCCAGTCTGACGGCCCAGAGCTTCCTGAGACGGGCCTCCTTCCGCTGAAACAGCTCCTTTGCATCGTTGAGCGTTCTGCTACGAAATGCCGCCTTTGCCCTGACTGCCTCAATCAGCTCGGCGGGTTTGACAAGCCTGTTGCCGGACAGGTGCCACAGGTCGTAAAGGTCCCGGGGCTCGTTCCGCGCCGGATCGAACAGGGCAACGATCTTTTCCGCGGCTATTTCGTTGAGGGAATAGACGCCGATGGTTGCGTCCGTCGGAAGGTCCCGATATTCGGCATAGGCCTTGAGCACGGGCAGGGTGGCTACGGGAAAGACAATCTGTTCCCGGATGGTGATGTCCACCTTGACTTCCTTGCTGGCGGCACCGGGAAGAGGCCCTTCGTAGGCGAGGTAGAATGTGTGGCTGTTTTCGTGGGAGTGCCGGTCGTATCGGCTGAAGCGGATCTTGACGCCCGAGGCTTCTTCCGTGTGTCTGAATGCCTCGTCAAGATGGCCCTGGATTGCTTCAAAGGGCGTCTCTTCGCGCAGGGTGAAATCGAGATCTTCCGAAAAGCGGTAGTCAGGGATGTGGCATTTCTTGATTGCCGTGCCGCCTTTAAAGACAAGAATGTCTCTGAGAGGGGTTGCGGACAAGCCCACGAGGAACCAGGAAAGGCAGTAGTCCTTTTCCAGGACAGCCTCGGGAATGCGGCGCTCTCCCTTCTTGGCGAGGCGGTTTGACAGCAGCGACAGATCGCATTGCGGAATCATCAGGTCCTCACTGTTGAAAGCAGTTCATCGGAAGACACATTCAGGCGGAGTCGCCACTTGCGCAGATACCTGCCCTCAGCCGGCATGAGGGGATCGAGGTTGGCGTAAGTGTCTGTCAGTTTGCCCCGGAGTCGATCACGATCCGCGGGGGCGCCGATGTCGTAAAGCTCCATGAGATATCCCAGCCGGCGGATGACGGCGCCGACATCCATTTGTAGCACATAATCGACCAGCCTGACGGCTTTCAGGTCCGGCTTCCTGATCCAGAGCCCCTTGGCCAGTTCGGTGAGCCCGCCGCAGTATTCCGGCATCCGGAGCCCGTCCAGGATGGTCCGTTCGGGATCACTGATCCTGACCTTTTCCTGCTTGGTGACCCAGTGGTCCATCAGGCCGAAGAACCCGTCCTTTGCGGATGCGATGAACCGGAATTCGGTGCCCATGATCCGGATAGGGCGGCGCGGCGCCGTCGTGGTCACGTGGACCACCAACTGAGGTTGTGTGACCATGCCGTGGATTGACATCGCCGTACCATGGGAGAGAAAGTAATCTTTCCCGCCGGCCAGTTCGCGGGCCACAATGAAGGGGTTTCCCAGGTACTCCCGCTCTTTCCCCAGTTCGAAGGGGACAAGGGTGAAAAGGCCCGGTTTCAGGCGTGCTGCCACGCCCCTGTTCACAAGCGTTCTGACCAGGCTGCGGGTAGTCGGTTCTTCGAGGCTGAGGATCCGCTGGACATCTTCCAGGCGAAAAACCAGCTTGTTGTCTTCATGGAGCGATGTGACAAGCTGTGCAGCTTGGGGGCCGAGAGTTTTGAGCGGTCCGTTATGTTTCAGCATTGAAGTGTGTCCTCTGAGAGCACAGAATGCACATAAAACATGATATTGTCAATCAGTAATTACGTTCTTTTATCATATTCTGACTACACAATGTGTCTTCGGGGAGCACGCATTGCCGATAAAACATTATTACCTTCTGCCGTTGAGGCCTTTGGCAGATAAACGCATCTTTCATTCAACGCTATTAAGACCCTTAAATGGCGCATGAAATTGGATGATAATCCTTTGTGGCGTTCAGCTTCTCATCCGGCGCCTGAATTGAGACGGCCTCTCATAGCGGCTTCCCTGGGACCAGATGCCTCTGCCCTGGGCCATGGCCTCCTGTTCGGCCTGGAGGAAGGGGGTATACCGAGGCATTCCTCTGCTCCAGCCTTGCCACGGCCTTTTTGTTTCCCAACAAAATTGTTGTGAAGCTTGCTTTAGGCGGTACCCGCATGTTCATTATCGGTAGAAACTTGCATCTGGACCGAATAGGCCGTCTTTGTTGATTTCAATAAGACTGCTCAAAAAACATCCGGATTGGTGAAACGGCAGAAACTGGTTGACAACCGGGGGCGCTCTTCGTATCTTGCGGCTTCGCAAAATTGTTTGCCCATCCATTCCCCAAGGAGGAGATATGTCGTACAAAATCGCTGTCATCGGCGGGGACGGCACAGGCCCCGAAGTCATCCGCGAGGGGATCAAGGTCCTAGGCGCCGTATCGCAGAAATTCGGTCTGTCCTTCGATTTCCACCATTACGATTTCGGAGGCGAACGGTACAAGAAAACGGACAAGATCATCGAGAAGGAGGAGATCGACGAGCTGCGGCAGTTCGACGCGATCTATCTGGGCGCCATCGGCCATCCCGACGTGAAGCCCGGCATCCTGGAGAAGGGCCTTCTCCTGCGCATCCGCTTCGAGCTGGACCAGTACATCAATCTCCGCCCCGTGAAGCTCTATCCGGGAGTCCAGACCCCCGTCAAGGACAAGGGACCCGAAGAGATCGACTTCGTCGTCGTCCGCGAGAACAGCGGCGGTATCTACACCGGCCACGGCGGCGCCTCCAAGGTCGGCACGCCGAACGAACTGGCGAGCCAGGAGATGGTCTATGACCGCTTCACCGTCGACCGCTGCCTGAAGTACACCTTCGAATTGAAACGGCGGCGCAACAGGCAGAATCCGAAGTACGCCGCGAAGCCCATGCACCTCGTGCACAAGACGAACGTCCTGACGTACTGCGGCGACCTGTGGTTCCGCGCCTACCACGAGATGGGCGCCAAGTCGTACCCGGAGATCCAGAGGGATTACGCCCACGTCGATGCGACCACGATGTGGTTCGTGAAAAACCCCGAATGGTTCGACGTGATCGTGACGGAAAACCTCTTCGGCGACATCATCACCGACCTGGGCGCCATGATCCAGGGCGGGATGGGCATCGCGGCCGGCGGGAACATCAACCCCGAAGGGGTTTCGATGTTCGAACCGATCGGCGGCTCCGCGCCGAAATATACGGGCAAAAACATCATCAACCCGCTGGCGGCCATCGAGGCGGCGCGCATGATGATCGAGGAACTCGGCGAGGCGAAAGCGGGGGCGGCGATCCAGAAGGCCGTCGCGTATGCCTGCACGAAGATGAAGGATCAGTCCGCCGGCAGGATGGGTTACTCCACGACGGAATTGGGCGATCTCGTGGCGGCCCAGATCTGATCCCCGATGTTTCCGCACCGAAGGGCTGTCGCAAGACGGCCCTTTTTTCATCAGGCACCGCGGGCGACGAAGGGCCCCGGCGGGGAAGTCGTTTGTCCATGAGCGCAACCGAGGGAAGCATCTGCGGCTACTGCAGGAGACCGGGCGGCAGGGTCCTGTACCCGACGGTCGACATGTCCGGGAACGCCTGGACCGTGAACCGCTGCGGGGACTGCAGGGCGTTCTTCCTGTCGCCCCGGCCGTCGGCGGAACAGATCCGCCTGGCCTACGACGCCGCCTACTACGGCGAGCAGGAAGAGAAATTTCCGTCTCCATGGATTGAAAAGACGCTGGACCGCTTTCGCGCCGGGAGGGCCCGGAGACTCAACCGGCATCTCCCGGAGGGCGCCCGCGTCCTGGACATCGGCTGCGGCAACGGGAACTTCCTGCGATCTCTGCTCCGGTTCGGGTCCTACGAACTTCACGGCGTCGAGAGGGAGGGCAAGGCCGCGGACCGGGCGGCGAGGATCAGGGGAATCCGCCTGAAGAAGGGGACGCTCGCAAGAGGCGATTTCCCCGGGCGCACCTTCGACGCCGTCACGCTTTTTCACGTCTTCGAACACCTGGAGGAACCGGCGGAGGCGCTCGATATCGTCGAGGAAATCCTGAAGCCCGGCGGCATCGCGGTATTCTCGTTCCCGAACATCTCCAGCTTTCAGAGCCGCCTCTTCCGGGGCCGCTGGCTGCACCTCGACCCGCCCCGGCACCTCTTCTTCTTCGATCCGGACGACTTTCAGCAGATCCTTGCAGTCCGGGGGTTCGATCCGCTGTACAGGAGGTTCTTCAGCCTGGAGATGAATCCCTTCGGCATGGTCCAGAGCCTTCTCAATGCCGTGCTGGGGAAGCGGGAAGTGTTGTTCGAGGCCTTCAAGGGAAACCGGCAGTACGTCCGGGACTATTCCACCCTCTCGCTTGCGCTGCAGAAGGCCTTCTTCCTTGCGGCCATGCCCGTATTCGTCCTCACCGACGCGGTCGCCAGCCTCGCCGGCAGGGGCGCAACCGTGGAGATGGCCTTCCGGAAACGGGACTGACACCGGGAGACCTTCCCTGAAAAAAGGGCTCTCGCCTGCGGCGTGTCACCGGCTCCCCGCCGCGTCTACTTCTTTCCGGCCGCCGCCTCCCGGATCTTGGCGGCGATCTCCTTCCCCTCGAAGAGCTTCTCGATGGCGTCCGACAGCGCTGCGTTGATCTGCTGTTCGATTCTCTCCTCGGAAAAGAGGACATGATCGAGACTGACGGCGCTCTGCGTCGTGACCTTGTAGAAGATCTTCCCCGTCTGCGCGTTGGCGAAGAGCGCGGTGATCTTGGCCTTTGCGGAGTACTTCTTGACCGTGAGGCTGTCCCGGCATATCACCTCCAGTTCGTCGATGCTGCCGCCGATCACGATCGACCCCCATTCCTTGCGGATGCTGCCCTCCTTCAGATCCCACGCCGGAGTCTCGGGCGAAATGCGGTACCCCGCCCGGACGAGGAAGTCTTTCAGGGGCGACGTCACTGCCATGGACGGCTTCACGAACTTCGGAAGAACGGGGATGCGCCTGCCGTCGGACTCGACGACCCATCCGATCAGCATCTTGTCCTCGATCTTGCGCTGGTCTTCGAAAGCGGTGACCGTAACGGTGATGATCTGGCCCGTCCCCTCGATCCTGGGCATGACGCGGGACGGCACGTACTTCATGTCCACGCTGTACAGCGCCGGTGCGCAACCGGCAAGCATCATCAGACACAACGCCAGCACGAATATTTTCAAGAGAGCGCCGATGTCCTTCGTTCGTCCTGCGCGAATCTCCCTGTCCTTCATGTTCGTTCCTCCATTGTTGTTTCTGAGGCTGCTCAAAAATGCCCGGACGCAAGGCCCCCGAAGCCCGAGGAGCCTTCTATTCCTTGCCGCAGCCGTAATGTTCCTTGATCCACTCCTGGTACGCCCCCGTACGGATCCGGTCGACCCACTCCCGGTGCTCCAGGTACCAGACCAGCGTCTTGCGGAGACCCGATGCGAACGATTCGCGCGGCGACCAGCCGAGCTCCTTCGCCAGCTTGGTAAAGTCGATCGCGTAGCGGCGGTCGTGGCCCGGCCGGTCCCGGACGAAGGTGATGAGTTCCTGCCGCGGGCGGCCGGACGGCGGCGGCACCAGGCCGTCGAGGAGGTCGCAGATCATCCGGACGATCACCACGTTCTCCATCTCCGAACCGCCGCCGATATTGTACGTCTGCCCCGGCCTGCCCCTCCGCATGATCGCCCAGATCGCTTCGCAATGATCCCGGACATAGAGCCAGTCGCGGACGTTCCGCCCGTCGCCGTAAACGGGGAGAGCCTTGCCTTCCAGGGCGTTGACGATCATGAGGGGAATCAGCTTCTCGGGAAATTGATAGGGCCCGTAATTGTTGGAGCAGTTGGAGATCGTCGTCGGCAGTCCGTAGGTTTCGTGATAGGCGCGGACCAGGTGGTCGGAGGCCGCCTTGGAGGCGGAATAGGGGCTGTTGGGCCTGTAGGGCGTCTCCTCCGTGAAGAGCCCCTCCGCGCCCAGGCTGCCGTACACTTCGTCCGTGCTGATGTGATGAAAGATCCGGAACCTGTCGCCGCTGGCGCGCGCCGCCTCCAGGAGGTTGAAGGTGCCGACGATGTTGGTCGAGATGAAACAGCCCGGCCGGCGGATGGAGCGGTCCACGTGCGATTCGGCGGCGAAATGACAGACCGCATCGATCTCGTATCGTGCGAAGATCCCGCGCACCGTCTCTTCGTCGCAGATATCCGCCTTGACGAAGGAATAACACTTCCCGAAACGCTCGGCCACACCGGCCAGATTCTCCACGTTCCCGGCGTAAGTCAGATGGTCCGCATTGATGATGCAGCCGCGAAAGCCCTCTTCCTCCAGAAGATAGCGGATGAAGTTGCTGCCGATGAAGCCGCAGCCGCCCGTGACGAGCAGATTCCTGATCTCACCCGCCCTGTCCGATACCGAACCTGCCATGAAAATCGACCTCGTTTCCAGTATTCCGCCGCCGGCCTGCCCGGCCCGGCGCGGTGAAAAAAACCGCGTCAGGCCGCGGGGGGTTGGTCTCCGGCCGCATCCTCGCTGCGCACGATCTGGAGGTACTGCTTGAGCCCCACGGCCCGGAAATGCTCCTCGACCATCTCGGCGGTGGAAAATCCCTCTTCCCGGGAAGGGGGAGGCGCCACAAGAACGAGCCGGTTGTTGAAGCGCCGGAAGCTCGCGGCGACCGCATCATGGGCGAGGCGGACGATCCCCGAAAGCGCGATCCGGCGCGTCTCGAGGACGAGGCTTTCGGCCAGGAGAATCTTCTTCAGATAGGGCGGCAGCAGGAATTTGTCCACCACCGCCACCCCCAGCTGAGGATGCACCTGATCGATGAAGCCGTCGGAAACATCGGCCTCTTCGAGCCCCTCCTCCTTGAGATACAGCTTCCGGTAGAGCATGATCATGATCCGGCCGATTTCCAGCAGCAGCCCTCCCAACTCGACCTTGCGGCCCGCATCCTCGCGCAGGGCGAATTCCTTCGACAGCAGTTTCCCGACCACGGCCGTCGCGAAGCTCCGGGCAAAGACGTTCTCGATGTCCCGGTCGCCGCGCGCCAGCGCCTGCTGGGCGAGGATGATGATGAAGGCCTTCGTCTGGTCCATGCCGAGGCGGCTGACCGCTTCATAGAAGCTGTGCACGGCCCCCCGTTTGAGGCTCCCGTAGTACACGGACGAGGCGATGCTCAGGAGACGCAGCAGGATCTCGCCGCTGAGCCTCCCCTTGAGTTCCTCGATCTGGTGGCTGCTGGCGTCGGCATTGTCGAGGACGGACAGGACCTCAAGATCGAAACCGAGATTGATCCGGCTGATCATGCGGTCCTCGACCTTCCTGAGAACGATACGCTCGCGATCTGTCAGCATGATGTCCTCCCGATCGTCTCCCTGCGGCCGCAGGGAGATTCCCGGCAGCGGTCCGCCCGGGGCCGTCACTGTAACAAAATGCCGCGGCTTCGACAAGCACGGTTTGCCGCGCCTCCGGCGCGGGGGCCGTCACTCGTGCCATCCGACGACGGTGAACGGGGCCCAGGCATAGGGCAGATAGCCCCTGCGGATCATCTCCAGCTGCGCCGTCTGCAGGGATTCGTCGACCGCCTTTCCTTTCCGGATCTCCCCGTAGAAGAGGCCCATCAGCGCCACCGTCGACCGCTCGTCCACGCTCCAGAGCGTCGAGAGGACGGCAGGGCTGCCCGCGTACAGAAATGCCCTGTGAAGCGCGGCGATCTCGCCGCCCGTGGGGTTTTCGCCGGGGCCGGTGTCGCAGGCGGTGAGGGACACGAGCCGTCCGGCAAAGCGCATCCGGAAGATGTCCAGCGCCGTGAGCCGCCCGTCGTCGCCTTCCGCCGGAGACAGGAGCAGCGAGGACTCCAGCGGTGCAGCCGCGGAGAGCCTGCCGCGGGCGGCAAAATGGACGATATCGAAGCGGCCGAAGAGCTCCCGCGCGCGCTTCCGCGTCGCCTCTCTGCCGAGATAGGCCTCGACGTCGCCGAGCCTCCGCCGGATCCTTTCCACCTCCGCTTCCGCGAAGACCAGATCCAGTTCCCGGCTGCCGAGGTCGGGATTCCCGAAGGCAAGAGTCCTGAAACCGCGTGCGGGGCTCCTGGCGGCCGCGTAGCGCAACGACCCCGCCGAGGGCAGGGAGAACATGGAGAAACCGTCCACGATGTAGTGGCCCCGGTAGTTCATCGCGGCGAAGGGCAGATAGGCAAGGCAATCGTGAGGGACGAATCCGATCCGGTCGCCCCCCACGAACGGGATGACCGGCTTCAGGAAGGCGTCGTAGACCCTGTGGTCGTAAGCGGCGATCCTTCCCCTGTCCCGGGACGAGATCGCGTCGAGGAAATCCACGACCAGCCCCCGGGCCTCGGCGCGTCCCATCGGGATCTTCTCGAGGCGGATGCGCTCCTTCGACAGGGCCCAGACGTAGAGGTTCCTGCCGGTCACGAAGTACGCAAGCAGCGTCGTGTTGTCGTCCAGCAGGCCTTGCAGGGCCGCGGAATCGGCCCGCTCGCCGGCGAGAAGGGCGTACAGCTCCTCGTTCTGCTGCCGGATCGCGAGCAGGACGCTGCGATGGGTCCTCTCCAGGCCGGACAACTCCTCCAGGATGCGGTCCACGCCGCGTTCCGAATCGCGGCGCTCCAGCGCCATGCGGACCGCGAGGATTTCCCCGGCGAGATCCCGCTCGGCCTTCAGCAGCAGTCCTTCCGCCCCGTTTCTGTCCGGTTCGCGGCCCGCCAGAAGGTTCGCCAGCGGGCGCGCCTTCGCCCGTTCGGCGACCTCGAAGGCGCCCCGCACGTCGCCTTCCTGCGCCAGCTGTTCCACCAGGGCTTCGTAGAGGACCTGCCCGTCGAACCTGCAGGAACCCCTCGCGACATCGGGGGAAGCCGAAGACCGCTGATCTTCGACGATCGCCGCGGCCTCGCGCAGGAGGGCGACGGCCCTGCCGGCCGCGCCGGATGCCGCTTCATAGCGCGACCATGCGAATCTGGCCCAGACGCGGTAGAAGGGAGAGCGGAAACGGTCGGCGAGGCCGGTGAGCCTTTCGGCGGCCCTCGGCCCTTCCATCGTGTCTTGCGCGAGCAGGCAGACGAGATTGAGGAAGAAGAGATTGTCGAGACGGCTGGCGCGGCGGCCGGCGCGCTCGGCCAGTTCCGCACCCCTGTCCAATTGCCGGCGGGACTCCTCCCAGTTTCCGCGGAGCCCTTCGGCGAGCCCCAGGAAAGTGCGGACATCGGCTTCCGCGATGACGGCGGAGGGCTCCGGCGTAAAGGCCCCCTCCCTCATGCCGCGAAGTTCCGCGTCCCGGACCAGCCCCAGCGCAAGATTCGCAATCCCCTCCTCGATCCGTTCGCGAAGGGCCGCGGGTTCGGGCGGGAGACCGGAAAGGCAGTTCCCCGCCATCCACGGGCCGGTTTCTTTCAGGACGAAGGCGATCCCGCAGGCCCGTTCCGCGTCCCGCCTCAGCAGGAGGAGGTTGAAGTCGCCGCGGAAAGACGGGTTCTGCGCAAGGGAGCGGCGGAAGGCCTCCAGGGCGCCGGCATGATCGCTTTTTTCGAGCAGGCAGCGGCCCTTCAGGTAAGACGCGAAGGCGTCGCCGGGAGCGCCGGTCCAGCTCTTTTCCTTCTCCGCGGCCCGGTCGCAGGCTTCGCCGGTGCGTCCGAAGGCGATCAGGGCCAGCACGGCGCGCGTCTCCGCCGTCCCTCTGCCCGCGAAATCGCCGCGCCTGAGGAATTCCGCACCGGCGCGGTCGTAGAAATGCAGCGCCTTCGCCTCCTCCCCCTTCGCCTCGAAATGGGCGCCGACGTCGAGGAAAAGATAGGGAACCGCCCAGTCCGAAACGCGGCCCGCCTCGTGCAGGGCCTTCACGAACGCTTCCGGGATGTCCCGGTCATGGGGGCCGGCGAGTTGGATGAGGACCGGCGCGGCGGCAGGCGGTGGTGGCGGCACGCGCTCGACGACCCTGGCGCAGCCCAGCGGCAGGAGGGCGAAGATGGCGATCGGAAGAAGAAGCCGTGTTTTCATTTTTGTGCCGCGTCTGAGGAACCAGGGAAGAAGGGTTACGCGGCGTGAACCCCGCATCCGATATGATGGAAAACAACGGCGCTGTCAAAGAGTTTTTCGGTCTTCCTCACAGGTACGACCGAGATCCGACATATCTCGCTCCGTAGTAGTCGCCGTCGAGGGAATCCATCCGGATGCGTTTCCCCTTCCCCGGGGCGTGGATGAACCTCCCTCCCCCGGCATAGATCCCCACGTGCGACGCCTTTCCGGGCTCCGCGGTGGCGAAAAAGACCAGGTCACCCCCCGCCAGGCAGTCTCCCTGCACCGGATTTCCCGCCTCGAACTGCTCCCGCGAGGACCGGGGGATATTGATCCCGTTGAGCTGGTAGACCGCCATCGCCAGGCCGCTGCAATCGAAGCCCGCCTCCGGAGACGTCCCCCCCCACAGATACGGTACCCCCATGAAGCTTCGCGCCGTCCGGACCAGCTCCGCCCGGAGATATGCTCCGCCCAGCTTTGCGCTCTTGGAGAGGGCATATTCCTCCGGCGTGACGATGTAGAACTCGCCGATGACGCCCCCTTCCTTCAGCTCTTCCGCGCGCTCGCGCGCATCCGCCTTCGTCGGGAAGTTTCCGAAGCGCACCTTGTAGAGGTCCTTGCGAAACACGAAATAGTAGGCGTCGAGGCCTTTTGCCTTCAGGGCCTCGGTGAGGCGGGCGGCGTTCTCCACGTTCGCGAAGGCGCCGGCCTGGATGCTGTACCCCAGACGCGGCGTTGCCGCGCGGACCGGCTCCGCGGGCTTCGGCTTCACCGGCGTTTCCGCCTTCTGGACATGCCTTCCGCCGCAGCCGGCCGTGAAGAGCAGGCAAATCGCCAGGATCCACGCCGCAGCGCCGCGGCATCGCCGCACGTTGGCCTTCATAAACCGTGAGCGCTCCTTTTGGGGAATTCTTACCAGAACCGCCCCCCGCTCTCAACTATCATTTGCCAACGAACGCGCTTTACGGTAAAAACAACGCCATGATCCGGCAGCGCCATATCGTCGTATAGCCGTCATTCCCGCGAAGGCGGGAATCCAGAATCGGACTGGATGCCCCCGGATCGAGTCCGGGGCAGGCTTATCAAGTCCGGCATGACATTTTCGATGTTCTGCCGGCGGCGCGACCGTACATCCTCCCGAAGGGACTCGTCATGAATGACCCCGTTCCCGCTGCTATCCTGCTCCTGTGCGTCGTCATCGTCCTTGCCGCATTCCTCTTCATCCGCCTCCGCCGCAACGCCCCGCAACCGCTCGAAGGGCGCCTGGCGGCCATCGAGCAGGCACAGGAGCGCGCGGAGCGGGCGCTGAGGGAGGAAATGGCCCTCAACCGGGACGAGACGGCGAAGTCCGGCCGGGACGCCCGCGAGGAACTGACGCGCGCCCTCCGGGACATCAACGAATCCCTCCTGGCCAGGGTCGCCGAGGCCGCGACCGGTCAGAAGCAGCAGCTCGATATCTTCACCGCCCAGCTCAACGCGCTGACGGCGCAGAATGCGCAGAAACTGGACAGGGTCAGCGAGACCGTCGACGCGCGTCTGAAGGGCCTGCAGGAGGAAAACAGCCTGCGGCTCGAGCAGATGCGCGCCACCGTGGACGAGAAGCTGCATGCCACGCTCGAAAAACGCCTGGGAGACTCCTTCCGCATCGTCAGCGAGCGTCTGGAACAGGTCCACAAGGGGCTGGGAGAGATGCAGACGCTGGCGACCGGTGTCGGCGACCTCAAACGCGTCCTCAGCAACGTGAAGACCCGCGGCATCTTCGGCGAGATCCAGCTCGGGAACCTGCTGGAGCAGATCCTGACGCCGGACCAGTACGAAGCCAACGTCGTCACGAAGGCCGGCAGCGCGATGCGGGTGGAATTCGCCGTCAAGCTGCCGGGGCGGGACGGCGACCAGGACAATCTGCTCTGGCTCCCCATCGACGCAAAATTCCCGCAGGAGGACTACCTCCGTCTCCTGGACGCCCAGGAAAAGGGCGACGCCGCGTCGGCCGAGGAGGCGTGCAGGCAGCTCGACCGGGCGGTCCGGGAAATGGCCAGGAACATCCGCGACAAGTACCTGGACCCGCCGGCGACCACGGACTTCGGCATCATGTTCCTGCCGACGGAGGGGCTTTACGCGGAGGTGCTTCGCCGGACCGGCCTGTGCGAAACGCTCCACAGGGACTTCCGCGTCGTCGTCGCCGGGCCCATGACGTTGACGGCGATTCTCAACAGCCTGCAGATGGGGTTCCGGACGCTGGCGATCGAGAAGCGCTCCAGCGAAGTGTGGACCCTTCTGGGTGCGGTGAAGGCCGAATTCACGAAATTCGGCGACATCCTCGACAAGACGCAGAAAAAGCTCCGCGAGGCCAGCGACACGATCGAAGACGCCTCGCGGAAGACCCGGACGATCGAACGGAGGCTCCGGTCGGTGCAGGGACTTCCGGCCGCGGACGGCCGCCTGCTTGCAGAGGGTTCCGGCGAGCCGGACGAGGACCGCGCCCCTCAGCCCTGAAGAGCCGGCCGGATCTTCTCAGGGGCGCGGACAGATGTCGATACTGCTCCGGCGCTCCTTTTCCCTCTTCTTCTCCGGAAGGCGTGTCTGCCGCCGCGCCTTCGCCTCCCGGTTCCGGCGGATCTCCTCTTCCGTCTCCAAGATCAGGAGAGGCAGCGGACTTCTGCAGCCTTTGCGGGGAGCGTCCGTTGACAAAGGACGGGTGGGATGATAAAAAACGCCGCGACGTCAAAGCCGGGGAGGAAGGCCATGCCCATCTATGAATTCCGTTGCAGGGACTGCGGTGAGGTTTCCGAAATCATCGTGAAGCTCGGCGGGGAACGCAGCGCAAGATGCCCGAAATGCAAGGGCAGGAAGATGGAAAAAATGCTGTCCTCGTCGAACATGTCCGTCGCGAATCCGAACCGCACGGACCCGCCGCACACCTATCCGACGAAGAAATTCCCCTTCTGATTCTGCCTTGCGCTGATCCGGTTTCGGCAGGGCCCATCGCCGACCCGTTGGTGAAGTCACTTCTTCAGGGCGGCGCTTGCTGCCGGATGCAACGGCCCTGCTGCCCTCCGCCCGGGCTGTTCAAAAAGACCCGAATGCAGGGCCCCCGGCGGTTCGACAGGCTCACCGTGACATTCACATAGCCTGCCCTGAGCTTGCCGAAGGGAAGGGCGAGGGCAATGCCGCAGACGGGCCTTTTCAACAGGCTCACTGTTCTTTCGCCGGGTTCCCCCATCGCGTCTCGACCCACGCCAGCGCCTCCTCGCGTGTCGCCACCTCGCCGTTGAGCTGCGCGTCTTCGACCGCGCGCAGGATCGTGCCGAAGAGGGGCCCGGGCGAGTAACCGGCCGCGGTCAGGTCGTCCCCCGTGACGAGACGGGGGGGCTTCAGGTCCTCCTCGGGAATTTCGGCCAGCTTCCTCACACAGAAGTTGTAGCTGCTCAGATCGCCGTGGCTGGCGAGGCAGTCCAGGCGGTGCAGTTCCAGGTGCAGCGGGAATCCGTCCATGCGGAGGAAGCGCTTGAGGCGGTTGGGTCTCATCCGCTCGACGCTCATGAAGCGCATGTGGTGGCGAATCAGCATGAGGACCGTCTCGAGGTCGTCGCGGGAGAACCGCAGCCGCTCCAGGATCCGCCCGGCGAGCTCTTCGCCCTTCTGAACGTGGCCGTAGAAATGGATCCCCTTCTCGTCCTCAGACCGCGTGACGGTCTTCCCGAGGTCATGGAAGAGGACGCTCCAGGCGAGACGCGGGTCCACGGCGCCGCCTTCGCCCAGCAGCGCAAGCATGCGCAGGGTGTGCTCCCAGACGTCGCCCTCGGGGTGGAAGGCGGGCGGCTGACCGACGCCGATCATCTTTTCCACCTCGGGCAGGATCTCCCCGAGAAGCCCCGTTTCCAGGAGCAGTTCCATACCCCGGCGCGCCCCGCCCCGCGACAGAAGCTTCGTCATCTCCTCGCGGATGCGTTCGGCGCTGACCGCGCCGATGGCCGGTGCGCATTCGCGCATGGCCGCGAGCGTCCGCGCCTCGACGGAGAATCCGAGATTCGCCGCAAACCGCGCGGCCCGCAGCATCCGCAGGCGATCTTCGCCGAAACGCAGCCGGGGATCGCCGATCGTCCGGATCAGCCGCAGCCCCACATCGGCGAGCCCCCCCACGAGGTCGATGACCTCACCCGTCTCCGGATCGAGGACGAGACCGTTCATCGTGAAATCCCGCCGGCGGACGTCCTCCCCGAGCGTCGCAAAGACCACCGCCGACGGACGGCGTCCGTCCAGGTAGGCCTCGTCCGCGCGGTACGTCGCCACCTCGAAGCGGCGTCCGTCCTCGACGACAAGGATGACGCCGAACCGGGCGCCTACGGGCACGGTATGGGGAAAGAGGGACGCGACGCGGTCGGGACGGGCCGACGTGACGACGTCGAATTCCTCCGGAACGACGCCGCGCACCAGGTCGCGGACGCAGCCGCCGACGAAGAAGGCCTCATGCCCCTCCGCCCGCAGACGCCGGACGATGCCCCGGGCGGCCCGGCAGGCAGGGGTTTCGGGAAGGGAAAGGTTCATGGATTGGCGTCCTGGCGGGGCGGTGCGATCAGGCCTCACCGCCTTTCTTCTTTCCCAGCTTGATCGCGCACAGTTCGCCGCACATCGTGCAGCCTTCCTCTTCGGCGCTCCGGCTCTTCTCCAGCATGGCTTCCGTCGTGACGGGATCGACGGAAACGTCGATCTGGCCCTGCCAGTCGAATTCCTTGCGCGCGCGGGCCATCCGGAGGTCCCGTTCGAGGGCCCCGGGGAGCCCCTTGGCGATGTCGGCGATGTGGGCGGCGATCTTCGAGGCGATGATTCCTTCCTTCACGTCTTCCAGAGTCGGCAGGCGCAGGTGCTCCGACGGCGTCACGTAGCACAGGAAATCCGCACCCGCCGCACCGGCGATGGCCCCGCCGATGGCGGAGGTGATGTGGTCGTAGCCGGGCGCGATGTCCGTCGGCAGCGGACCCAGGACGTAAAAGGGCGCACCGTTGCAGAGGTTCTTCTGCATCAGGATATTCGCCTCGATGTCGCGGAGCGGTACGTGGCCGGGCCCTTCGATCATCACCTGGACGCCCCTTTCCCGCGCCCGCTTCGTCAGCTCGCCCAGGGTGATCAGCTCCTGCACCTGTCCCCGGTCCGTCGCGTCGGCCAGGCATCCCGGCCGCAGCCCGTCTCCCAGGCTCAGCACCATCTCGTAGCGCCGGGCGATGTCCAGGAGGCGGTCGTAGTCCTCGTAGAGCGGATTTTCGCGCCCGTTGCAGGCCATCCAGTTGGCCAGGATGGAGCCGCCGCGGCTGACGATGCCCAGCGTCCTGCCCTGTTCTTCGACGGCCGCCACGCTCCGGCGCGTCACGCCGCAGTGGACCGTGATGAAGTCCACGCCGTCCTCGCCGTTTTCCTCGATCACCCGGAAGAGGTCGTCCGCCGTCATCTCGGAAATCGCCGTCTTCCGCGCCGTCAGATCGACGACGGCCTGGTAGATGGGCACGGTTCCCACCACCAGGGCAGAAGCCGCCATGACGGCCTGCCGGATCCCCCGGATGTCTCCGCCCGTGGAGAGATCCATGATGGTGTCCGCCCCTGCGGCCGCGCAGATGCGGACCTTCTCCAGTTCCAGGGCCGGATCGGTCTTGTCCTTGGACGTCCCGATGTTCGCGTTGATCTTGGTCCGCATTCCCCTGCCGATGGCGAGCGGGCGGATGGCGCCGTGCCGCACGTTCCGGCAGACGACGATCGTCCCGTCTTCGACGCCCCGGCGGACAAATTCGGGCGTCACACCCTCCTGCCCGGCGCAAAGCCCCATTTCTTCCGTGACGATACCCGCACGGGCGCTTTCCAGTTGTGTCATTTCTTTCGTCTCCTTTTCGCCCCGCCTTCCTCTTCGGCGAGGATCAGTTCGGCCGCCTTCCGTCCCGAGAGGAGCATCCCTCCGAAGACCGGCCCCATGCGCGGGCCTCCGAAGGCGGCGTTTGCGGACATCCCGGCGACATACACCCCCGGGCAGATGAGCCGCGTATTTTCCAGCGTCATGCGCTCGGCCCGGTCCGCCCACATGGAGCGCTCCCCCATCACGCGGCCGCCGGCCGTCGCCAGCTTCACGTCGGCCTTGCGCTCGATCACGCGGAGGACCTCCGTGTCGTGGCCCGTCGCGTCGATGATGCGGCGCGCGGCGACCGTCATCGGATCGACGTGGAGACCCGCCATCTCCACGGGGGACCAGTTCAGGACGAGGCCCGTGACGACGCCCCTGCGGATCATGACGTCCTCGACGGTGATGCAGTTGAAGACCCGCGCCCCCGCCTTCAGGGCCTGGGAACAGATGGTGCTGACGGCTTCGACGGCATCGGCCGTGTAGTAGCCGGGCGCGTACCGTTCGGTCCGCACGCCGAAGAGATCGAGGACCTCCCGGCCCTCCTCCTGGACGACGATCTCGTTGAACATCATGCCGCCGCCCCACATGCCGCCGCCGACGCTGAGTTTCCGCTCGAAAAGCGCCGTCTTCTTCCCCGCCTTCGCGAGGAAGTAGGCGGCCACGAGGCCGGCGGGGCCGCCGCCGACAACCGCCGCGTCGAGTTCCACACAGTCCAGGAATTTCTTCAGATACCGTTCCGTGATCGCCCTGGTGACGACCGTTTCGCTCAATTCCATGCCCTGTCCTCTCCTTTCGGGGCGCGGCGCCGCTCAGCGGCCGCCGCACCGTTTTCTGACCATCCTCGCGATGCCGATGACCCTGTCCGCCACTTCGCCGGGGCTCTTCCCCAGCACGCGGATCATCGGCTCCTTGCCGATCCCGCCCCGGTCCCAGACGCAGTCCGGCACCGACCCGCGGCGTGCGATCGCCGCATCGGTCCCCCACTCCAGCGTCGAGCCCTCGGCGTTCTTGATCTCCTCCGGTTCGTCCGCGCGGTCGAAAGAGGCGAGCTGCAGCCCCAGACGCCTGCACGCTTCGAGGGTGTCCTCGCTGAAGCGGATGTTCATGGCCGAACGGTATCCGGGGTCATGACGCATGGCCGCCAGGATGACGCGGGCGATATGCGTGGAAGCGCCGAAGGCGGGCTCGCAGAGGACGCCGGCCCCCTCGCCCAGGCGGACGATGCGTCCCGGCACGGCGGCGACGTCCGGTATACCCCGTGCGCCGGGCACGGCGTAGCCCAGGTTGGACGACACCTCGGGAATCACGGCGCCTACCGGTTCCTCGAGAAGACGCTGCACGGCGGCCCGCAGCTTTTCGAGACAGCGCTGCCGCTCCAGAAGGAGGCCCACGGGTGCGAAGTGGTTCGTCGGCCCGTGGCCGCCGCCGATCCGGAGCGAATGCCGGATCGCCTCGGTGATGTAGCGTTTGGCTCCATCGACGGCTTCCGCGAGGGGTTTCCCCTTCGCGAGGCCCGTGGCGATGGCCGCCGCATAGGTGCAGCCCGTTCCGTGCGTGTCGGCCGTGTCGAACCATTCGGCGGCGAATTCGCGGAATCCTCCGCCGTCGAGCAGGATGTCGACGGCGCGGCGGTTGCCCGCCAGGTGCCCGCCCTTGATGAGGACACTCCTCGGCCCGCGGCGGAAGATCGCCTCGGCGGCCCGTTTCATGTCGTCGACGCCGGCAATCTTCATCTGGGCGAGGACCTCCGCTTCCGGGATGTTCGGGGTGACCACGCAGGCGAGCGGAAGAAGCTCGCGGATCAGCACCTCGCGCACCTCGCCGCGGATGAGCGATGCCCCTCCCTTGGCCACCATGACGGGGTCCACGACGAGCTTTTCGATGCCGTACTGGCGGATCTTCGCTGCCACGACCTCGAGCACCTCCCTGGAGGCCAGCATGCCCGTCTTGGCGGCGTCGGCGCCGATATCGGACAGCACGGAATCGAACTGCGCCGCGACGAATGCGGGCGGCACCTCGTGGATTCCCTGGACGCCGAGCGTGTTCTGGGCGGTCAGTGCCGTGATCACGCTCATCCCGAATCCGCCGCAGACGGTGATCGTCTTGAGGTCGGCCTGGATGCCGGCCCCCCCGCCGGAATCCGAACCGGCGATCGTCAGTACGCGTATCGGTTTCATCGAGCCCCCTATCTCAGATCCGTCCGGAAGTACCGGATGACGAGGAGGATCCCCTCGGCCACCCGGATGGTTCCCTGCGGGCCCGACAGCCGGTTGCTGACGCCGTAGGGATTCCCCGGCGCCATCACGGCGCCCCGCAGGGGGAAGTCGAATCCCGTCAGTTCGATGCCCGTCACCCGCGACGACAGCGGAAAGACGGAGACGGTCTGCCCTTTCCGTCCCTCGATCCCGCGCTGGGACGTCACGACGAAGACCTCGCAGTCCTCGTCCAGAAGCCGCGCCGCCACTCCGCGCTCCGCCGCCAGGACGAGCAGCGAGCAGTTGGCGAGGGTGTGGTCGAGGCGTCCGCCGAGGGCGCCGTAGATCCGGATCTCCCGGCAGGGCATCGCGAGTGCCTTCAGCAGGGCGATCTGAGTGTCGGTTTCGTCCTTCGCGGCGGGGAAGATCTCGATCCGGCTTCCCCTGCGCTCGAAGACGGCCCGCTCCTCCGGCGAGAGGGAATCCATGTCCCCGACGATGAGGTCCGGAACGGTCCCGGCCGCGAGGAGATGCCGCGCGCCGCCGTCGGCGGCGATGACCGCCTTCGGCCGGCAGGCCTCCAGCTCCGCCCTCAGATAGGCGGGGTCCCCCATGGGGCCGCCGGCGACGATGACCACCGTTCCTTCCATCTTTCCGGCCATCCTTCCTTCCGTCCCTTCGGCAAAACAAAAGGGGGCCATGCCCGCACCCGGAACATGGCCCCTTCGTCGAAAATCGCGTTCGATTTTGTCAATCTCAGTGCCAATCCCTACGCTGGCATTACCCAGGTCAGGTTCGGAGGGTATTCTCTCAGCTTTTTCAGCACCCCTCAGCACCTAAACATTGTCCGTTCCTATGGCACGAACCGCCCGAAAAATCAAGCCTCCTTTCCCTCTTCCCCGCAGATGCCGAAGACGTCCATGGCGTTTCGCGTCGTGGCCTCCGCCACTTCGGCAGGAGGGATCCCCCTGATCTCGGCGACCTTGGCGGCCGTATGGACCACGAAGGCGGGTTCGTTTCGTTTGCCGCGGTTGGGGACGGGCGACAGATAGGGAGCGTCCGTCTCCACCAGCAGCCGCGACAGCGGCAGGTCGCGCACGACGTCCCGCAGGGACTCTGCCTTCGGGAACGTCACCGCGCCCGGGATGGACAGGTGGAAGCCCAGTTCCATGCATCGTTCCGCCATTTTCCGGTCGCCGGAAAAGCAGTGGAAGACGCCGCCCCGGCGCCCCGGCCGGCCGGAGAGGATCGCCAGCGTCTCATCGTGGGCCTCCCGGTCGTGGATGATGACGGGCAGATCGAGGTCCGCGGCGATCTCCAACTGCTCGCGGAACCGTGCAAGCTGCACCTCCCGGGGCGAACGGTTGCGGAAGAAATCCAGCCCGATTTCCCCGTAGGCGACGACCTTCGGCGAGGCGGCGAGCTTCTTCAGCGCATCGTACGTCCCGGCGCCGATCGCCCGCACTTCATGGGGATGGACGCCCACGGCGGCGTAGACCCCCGGATGCCGCTCGGCGATGGCGACGGCCCTGCCGGCGTCTTCCAGCGTCGTGCCGACCGTGACGATCCGCCGCACCCCGGCCGCGAAGGCCCTCTCGAGGACGGCTTCCCGGTCGGCGTCGAATTCGCCCATCTCTAGGTGGCAATGGGAATCAAAGAGGCTCATTCGCAGGCAGGTCTTTCCTCTTCCCCTTCCGACGCAGATCCATGTCGATTTCGATCTCCTTGGCATTCTCGGCAACGTCGGGCAGGCTTTTCAAGTAGCCACTCAGTTCCTTCTCCTTGAGTTCGCCGACGAGGATCTTGCTCTTCAGGATCCTCTTGTCCATGCTCCCCTTGTACGGGGTTTTTCCCTTGTCCATCGATCTTTTCCCTCCAAAAGGTGTGTTTCTTCTTTCAAGAATCCGCCTGCGCCGACTTCTATACCAATCCGCCCCTCTTTTCAACCCGGCGGCGGCGCCCCCGGCAGGCACTGCCTCAAGCCCGGGCCAGCCTCAGCGCCTTGTCCAGGTGCCCCGCCGTCTCCCCGGCCATCCGGTCGAGCAGCTCCCTGCAGGTGGGGATGTCGCGGATGAGACCGATGGACTGCCCCACCATGAGGGGGGCGTAGTCGACGTCGCCGCATTCCCAGGCCTGCTTGATCCGCTCGCCGCCCAGGAGCGGGATCAGTTCGGCGAATCCGCCGCCGCGTCCCTCGATCTCGAGGATTTCCGCGATGACCCTGTTCTTCAGGGCGCGCCCCTGTAGGCCGATGGACTTGCAGAAGAGCGTCGTTTCGTTTTCCTGCCGCCGGATCAGTTCCTGTTTGATCGCGTCGTGGACTTCGCATTCCTTCGTCGCGACGAAACGGCTGGCCATCATGACGCCCTGGGCGCCCAGCGCAAGGGCCGCCGCCACCGACCGGCCGTCCGCGATGCCGCCGACGGTCACGACGGGGATCTTCACCGACTCCGCGATCCGCGGCGTCAGCACCATCGTCGTCACGTCGTCGTTCAGCGGATGGCCGCCCTCCTCGATCCCGGCGGCGTAAATCCCGTCATAGCCGACCTTCTCCGCATGCAGGGCATGGCGGACCGACCCCACCTTGTGGAACATCTTCACGCCGGCCTTCTTCAGGGACTCGATCGCCTGCGGCCCGCCGACCTTGTCCACGGGACTGCCGGATACCTCGATCCCCGCCACCCGCTCGTCGGCGCAGACGCGAAGGTACATGGCGTGGTGCTCCGGCGTGATGCGCAGCGACGGCAGCAGCGTGATGCCCACCATGAAGGGCCTGTCGGTCAACTTCCGGACCTCGGCGATCGCGGCGCGGAAGGCCTCTTCGGTCTCGTAGTTGCCCGCCGTGAGATTTCCCATGCCTCCGGCATCGGACACGGCGGCGCAGAGGCGCGGCTTGCAGAGCCACATCATGGCCCCGCAGATCATGGGATAGCGGATGCCGAACATTTCCGTGATGGCCGTCTTGAACATGATTTCCTCCTTTGCGGAACTTGAGCAGGACAGAAACCGGATTTCCGGGTCCGGCAACGGCAGACAGCGGATTTTCCCCCGCGGACCGGTGCGCTCCATGAACGCGCCGCGGCCGCTGAGCAGCTATACCACAAAAGCCATCCCCGTTCACCTGCTGCGATCCAGCCGGAAGGAAACGAGCGACCGAACCGGTCGGCCGACATGCTGCGGTTTCGCCACGGCACGAAGCGCGGGAAAGCGCGGGGAAAGGACCCGCCGGCGGGTCAGCAACCAGAAGGTTGGCGACATGGCGATCCCTGCGAGAGTCTCTGACGGAATGCCTCATGCGACTGTTGGCCCGTCATCTAGAAAAGGCCGGAATTCCGACGCCCTGCATGGGCAGAGCACTCGACATCCTCAAGGCCGTAAAGACGCAGCGCACCGACTTTCAAAATCCCGCGATATCGTCCCAGTTCATGGAGACTCAATTCCATGCGGTTTTTTTCATCGCGAAATAGGTCCCTAATGTATTCCCGCAGGCAAAGGAAACGATACTATAGATTCCGTCTGCAATGCTGTCTTTGAGAATCAGCGACAACAGCAAGAAGTTCACGATCGTGATAAACCCGCTGAGAATGGTGGCTATACCGATCTTCTTATCAGCCACGGCGCGTGTGTAATAGGTGATAAGCAGATCGACGACAATACCAACGACGAAAATCACAATAATTTTCATTAACATCTGAGTGCCTCTCAAGAGTGGAGGGTTAAAAACCACATTTTCCCCAAACGCAAAACGGCTTCCATTCTGCCAATCCCCGAATAATCGACGTCTTCATCAGAGTTGTCATGAAAAGGATGGCAAGCCGGATTCTCTTACGACGTTGCGGGTGGAAGGCACTCACGATGAGAGGCAAGACTGAAGAAATACTCAGGTTGAGCACTCCGGAGCAGACTCCGGAGAATCTTCGATCCCCAGGGAAGGGATTTCAAACATGATCCGCTCGCTTGCTCCGCAGCAAGCTGCGAGAAATACGCTCGCTTCCGGATTGGATTCAAATCACGCGTGCCTTCACCCGCAAACCTCCGGTTTTTCGACAGTATCCATTCGGTGGTCCTTTCAGTTAATGTCGTTGTTCGTTCAATCTCCTCAAATGGGTTGACTGTCATTTCGTACGAACGATTGAACGATTCTTTTCAGTCAAAAGGTTGTCCCGGTCGGTGACCGGACAGCCCAGGGAGAAGGGATTATCCGCCTGATAGGCTGCGGCAACGACGAATAGACGGGAGCCGCAGATGCCGTATCTTCTCAGCATACTGGCGCGCTGTCAGCCACTGAGTTGATACGGACATCGCAGCGTCCCGAGACAAATAATCATTCTCCGCCTCCGCAAGACCGCATATCACGACCGGAATATTTTACATGCGGTGTATGCGCCCGATAGGCGTCAGTCGAGTTTTTCCGAAGTCATTCTGCCGGATGGTCAGCCCGAAATGCATGGTGTGCCGACGGATGCGCCCTGCGCTTGCCGGCGAAAATGACGGCTGCGAAGAAGCCCTATCCCGATACGGCCGGCGGGCAGGTTTCATTGTGGATAAACGATGCATGCCCATCGCCTGCTCCAGAAAAAGCTTTTTTCCCGTCGAAAGTCATATTTGCCTTGACGGGCATGGACCTGACCAACGATTCATAATTTCGGAATTCATTATATCTTCTCATATCAATCGGATAATCCCAGGAGCCGTTACGATGGATGACGGTCCCTCCAAAGCCCGTCTTGAATCGATACATGCCGTAAAACGGATGGATCGGATCGGGATTTGGAGAGACGGAGCCCATATCGTAGGTGAGACACCGCCTTCTCCGCGCCCATTTGATAGCCTCCCAGTGCACCGCGTACGGTCCCATCAAATCACGCCATCTATTGGCAGATGCGCCGAACAGGTAGACCGCTCGTCGTTCGGAAATGGCAACAATCGCTCCAGCCAAGATGTCCTGGCCTCGTGCAGCAAGAAGAAAGAGTATCTCAGAAGACCGCGAATTGAGATCGAAGGTTGAAAAAAGAGTCAAAAGATGTCGGTAAGTCGCTGGTTGGAAGCGGTTGCGTCTGGCTGTCTGCAAGTAGAGATCGTAAAACAGCGGTAACATTTCAATCGATGCGTGAAACACACGGACGCCCTTTCGTCGTGCCAGGCGAATGTTGTACCGTGTTTTGGGTTTCATGGTTGACATGATATTCTCTTCGTCACGTGCAACGTCAATGATCAACGCATCGGCGACAGTAAGATCCGAAACTGCTTTCCTCAGATTCCAGGTACGCGTACCGAAATTCATGCGCAACTCGCGCAAACGAGGCTCAGGGTGCTCAAATAATCGATGCCCGATTGCAGTTTCGGCAGCATACGGCGATTCCCAGGGAAGGTCGTAACGAATGAACGCAACCGTCGAATCCAGATGCCTGGTCAGCGCCTGCGACAGGGACTCGAGAAATCGTCCATATTGATCCGGTTCGGGGTTCGACTCAGGACCCTGTGGCACATAGGCGGCTGCGAAACCAAAACCAAGTGGTCTGATCAGAGCCAAGATATCTCCTTCTTCGCCCGACGAAGACTGAAAATCAAAGGCAATCGGTTTCCAGCCGAGACGGGATGCAAATCGACTCCAGCACGCAGTCTGAAAAAGAATGTCCGTAGGAAACAGCGTCTGTATTGTTTTCGGGTGCACACATATATTCATAGATACGGGAACCTCACTTGAATTTGCATTATATCGAAGCGTCAAAGCGAATCAGACGACTCGTATTGGAATTAATATCTTCAATGCAGTCATGCCATGCACCGATTTTTTCTGTTTCTTTTGTCTGATTAATAAGTTAAGTCTAACCTGTAAATAACCATAAAATGCCCTGTTATTGCCCATAACAGATAGGCAATAAGTGTTTTTTTCTTGAAATTCATTGGGGTAAGATAACGAATGGCACAGGAAGAGAAGATAAAAACTGCCTTGGAAGAGCGCATCAAGGAGTTGAATTGCCTGTACGGGATGGCACGCCTGGCAGAGAAACATCACGACTCCATGACAGAATTCTTGAATAATTTCGTAAACTTCCTCCCATTATCATGGCGATATGCTGAGGTTGCCCGCGCCCGCATCGTCTTTCAGGAAACTATCTTCGAGAGCAAGGGGTTCGTGTGGACTGAATGGAAGCAGTCCGCTCAAATCCGAGTGGGCAATAAAGTTGTCGGCGATGTTTCGGTCATTTATGCAGACGAACGACCGGAATCGGATGAGGGGCCTTTTCTCAAGGAAGAAAGAACATTGTTGGAGGGCGTTGCTCAGCGCATTGCTGAGATATCCGTCCGGCTTTTGGCTGAGCAGGAACTGCAGGAAAACAACCGGCAGCTCTCCCTGGAGAGGAAGGCACTCCAAGAAGCCAACATTGCTCTGCGGGTCGTTCTTTCGAATATCGAAAATGAAAAGAAACAAATTTATGAGGATATAAAATTGAACGTTAAGAGCGTGATCCTGCCGATCCTTGATGCATTGACACCTGCGATCAGCAGAGAAAAACGACCATACGTTGAGTTATTGAAGACCAACCTTGAAGAACTCGGTTCCTCTTTCTCAAGTCAAGTCTCCAATCACCTTCGATCTCTTACGCCGACGGAAGTGAATATCTGCAATATGATACGGAACGGCCTGCGGACCAAAGAAATCGCCCTCTTGCGGGGTGTCTCTACAGATACGATTAATCGACACCGTGAACACATTCGCCGCAAGCTCCACATTACGAATCAGAAGATAAATTTGATAGCCTACTTGCAGTCGCTTGTCGTGCTAAGTTCGCTGAAATAGGGATTCCCCACCGGAACCGGTCTTTTGACCGTCGCGGCTTCTGATGCAGGGAGTTGAAAAAAAATGGATTCCATGCGACCTGTAACAAACGTCCGTAATGTTATTCGGCAACGACTTGAGTCTGCAGGTGATGAAGTTCGATAGACTGAAGTTCCTGTTGATCATTGCCTTTCTGCTGGTGGCGGTTGTTCCCCTTTCCGTTCTCATCTACCTTGTGGAAAGCAGCGGAGAAAACCTGATCAAGGAAAAGGTGTCGTCTCACCTGCTCGGTCTTTCCGATAAAGGCGCCGAGGCGATCTCCGGATTTCTTCTCGAGAGAAGGAATGATCTGCAAATGCTTGCATACACGATTTCGATCGCCGGCACGGCATCCCGGGATGACCTTCGGCAGTATTTGAGCATGATGATCGAACATTACAGAGTTTACGTTGATTTCTTCATCCTGGATCAAAAGGGCGGCTTTTCTTTCTCCGGTCTGACAAGAGAAATCCCTCCTGCGAGCCTATCGCGGCATCTGCCCAAGATCCGCATAGCGGATGAGGAAAGGGCAAGCGACGTTTTCCTCTTGCATCATCGCGGCAGGGAGTTTCCGGCGATCCTCCTGTCCACGCCCCTTTATGACCGCGAGCGACGGCGAACAGGAACCGTCTTCGGCCTCATCGATTTCAGCCAGATGGCGGATACGCTGAAGAAAACCGTGATCGAGCAGACGGGCGAAGTCTATCTCGTGAACGGGGACGGCTTTTTTCTTTCCTCTTCCCGCTTCGGCGTAAAGGTCCTCAAAGACAAAATCCGGATATCGCCCCGACACCGGAACAGCAGCGACGAAGGCACCTACGAGCAGATCGACTACCGCGGCAAAACCGTCCTGCACACCTACAGGAGAATTGCGGCGTTCGATTGGTACGTGATTTCCGAACAGGACCGTGAAGAAGCCTTGTCCGAGCTCTATCGATTCCGCAAGTTCATGGTATTCTTTGCGATGACGACCCTGCTCCTCGTCTTTCTCCTGGCCTATTTCATCGCCGCGCTGATCGTGCGCAAGTTGAAGGCAAACTACCGTCGGGAAAAGGAGCTCGAATTTCAAGTGGTGCAGAAGGACAAAGTGGCGGCGCTCGGCCTGCTGTCTGCAGGTCTCGCACATGAGCTCAATACCCCCTTGGCCAATGCCCTTCTCTACACCCAGATGCTCCAGGAGGAGCTCGACAACAACGATCAGGCGCAGATCCGGGAAAGACTGACCACCATCGAGGAGGTCGTGAAGCGCGGAAGCAGCGTCGTGAGAAACCTCCTCGACTTCACGCGCCATACGGAAAGCGGAGTGAAACGGACGGACGTCGCTGAAGCCGTCGAAAAGCTGCTCGCCTTGGTAGGCCCACACTGCGAATCAAAGAAAATCCGCATCGACAAGGTCCTGGAATCCGGCATGCCGCCGGTCCTAGCGGAAACAGGCATCGTTCAGGAGATTCTGACCAATCTGGTGTCCAATGCGATCGACGCCATGCCGCAGGGGGGAGTCCTGCAATTGACGGCCCGATATCTGCCGGTTCTCGGAAAAATCAGAGTCGACGTCGGCGATACGGGTGAGGGCATTCCCGAGGATCTGCTCGGGAAGGTCTTCGATCCCTTTCTGACGACGAAAAAACAGGGTGACGGCATCGGCCTCGGTCTTTTTGTCAGCTACGAGATGGCGCGGCGACTGGGAGGCACCATCCGCGTCATCAGTTCACGCGGTAAAAAGCCCGGCAACATCGCCACCCTATTCACCTTGGAACTTCCCATCGGTGGGGACGGAACGGCTGGGGGATGATTTCATGCAGAAGCACAGAATGCTGATCGTGGAAGACGACGAAAAGATGAGGGATGGCCTTCGCGACATTATGCGAAAGGAGGGCTACGCCGTCGACGTGGCGGCATGCGGTGAGGACGCCCTGTCGCAGATCAGGAAAGAGAATTATGAGTTGATTCTGTCCGACCTGAAACTGCCGGGCATCGGCGGGATGGATGTCCTGCGCGCGGTGAAGCAATACGACGCGGACGTCACCTTCATTGTCATCACCGCTTATGGAACCGTCGATTCCGCGGTTCTCGCCATGAAATCCGGTGCGGAAGACTACGTCACCAAGCCCTTCAACATCGATCATATCCGCCTGGTCGTGAGGAAGGCATTCGAAAAGCGATCCCTCTTCATGCGGAATGCCCTGCTCGAGAGTCAGCTAAGAAAGAAATACCGTTTCGAAAACATCATCGGAAACAGCGAACCCATGATTGCCATCTATCGCCTCATCGAGCAAATCAAGGATTCCAAAACCACGGTGCTGATCAGAGGCGAAACCGGCACCGGCAAAGAACTCGTTGCACGCGCGATCCACTTCAACAGCGTCCGGTCGGCATTCCCTTTCATCCCCGTCAATTGCGCCGCCTTGAGCGAAAATCTGGCGGGCAGCGAATTGTTCGGCTATGCCAAAGGCTCTTTCACGGGCGCCTTCAAAGACAGACGGGGAATTTTCGAAACGGCGGAGAACGGCACGATCTTCCTCGACGAGATCGGGGACGGCAGTCTCGCACTCCAACAGATGTTCCTGCGGGTGCTGGAAGACGGAGAGATCCAGCCGGTCGGGTCCGCCGAAAGGAAGAAAGTCTCGGTCCGCATCATCGCCGCTACGAATCGGGATCTCGAACGGATGGTGAGGGACGGAAAATTCCGCGAGGATCTGTACTATCGGATCAACGTGGTCGCGATTGATCTGCCTCCGCTTCGGGCGCGCAGAGAAGACATCGGGGTTCTGGCGCGGCATTTTCTGGGAAAATATGCTTGTGAGAATCGCAGATCGATCAGCGGAATCTCAACAGAAGCCCTGGCCGTATTGGAAGCGCACGCGTGGCCGGGAAACGTCCGGGAACTTGAAAATGTGATGGAGAGAGCGGCGCTTCTGGCAACCGGCGGCATGATCATGCCGGAGGATCTTCCCTCGCACTTTCCGGTCTTGTCTTCGGAGGAGACGCTTGTTTTCCGGTCGAACCATTCGTTGGAGCAGGTCGGACGAAACCACATCATCGAAGTCTTGAAATCCACCGAAGGGAACAGGACACGGGCCGCGGAAATTCTCGGCATCAACCGGACCACCCTGTGGCGCATGATGCAGAGACTGAAGGTCGAAGACGTCGACCGCCCGCCGGAGGAATAGACGCTACCCCTACGTTGCATTCGGCAACGCATGCTTCATATTGCAGCCCCATCGATGCCATCGGGGCATCGACGCGCAAGCCGCCTCAAACATACCGATCTTTCCGAATTTACTGACACTCTATCGCCTCATCCCTCCGATTTCGTCGGTTGGCACGCATCGTGCCTTCTGTTGCGTGCACCGGGACCACAAGCGCTCCGTCGGCTGTCGCGCCGGATGTCGGAAAACGCAACGCGGATCTCTTGACAAAACAGTCCCGCAAATATGAGGCACGGCAGGTGGAGGGAAAATGGCGAATTACCTGTTTGAAGATCTCAAGGATTGGAGTGACGTCATTAAGCAATTGGAGATGCTTTCGAAGTCCAGGAAACTCAAGGACCACCAAAACGAACTGATTCGAGTGCTTCACTATGATGACAACTGGCGGATTCGTGAAGCCGCGATCCAAGCCGTTGCGAGCATAAAAGAACCGTCTCCCGCCCTCATTGCCGAGGTCGTCGGGATCATGATGCGTCAGGATCTCTACTATGAGGTCAGAATTCTTGCCGCCGAAGCTCTGGGCACAATTCTGTGTTCACGCAAAAGAGGCACGCTGAGCGAGAAGGCTCTCACCGCGATGTACGATGTCTTGAGGAATCCCCATCCGCCGTTTTTTCACCAGGCGGTTGAGGATTCCATACGCAAAATCATGGGGACAATTCCGGACCCGCTGTCGATACAGGATTCGTTCGTCCCGGGCAAGGAGAAGTTGTTATGATCATTGGAGTGCCGAAAGAAATCATGGTCAATGAGAATCGGGTCGCCGCAATCCCCGAGACGGTGGCGAAATTCAAGGAAAGAGGGTTCGATGTCGTCGTGGAGACCGGCGCAGGAGCGGGCGCTTATCATGACGACGATCAGTATCGCCTCGCAGGCGCACGGGTTGCACCCGATGCAAGGAGGGTTTACGAAGAGGCCGACATCATCCTCAAGGTCAAAGAGCCGATGTTTGATGACAGGACAGATCGGCATGAACTCGACCTGCTGGTCGAAAAGAAGATGTTGATTACGTTCCTGCATCCTGCCGCACCTGCCAACCGGCGCATGGTGGAGATCTTGAGAGACCGGAACGTTACGGCATTTTCGATGGATGCCGTTCCGCGAATATCCCGCGCACAGAGGATGGATGCACTGACCTCGATGAGCTCCATCACCGGCTACAAAGCCGTTATTATCGCGGCAAGCCGACTTGCAAAGTTCATCCCCATGATGGCAACGGCCGTAGGCATGATCAAGCCCGCAAATATCCTTGTTCTGGGCGCCGGCGTGGTCGGGCTTCAAGCGTGCGCGACGGCGAAGCGGCTCGGCGGCGCGGTGAAGGTCGTCGATATCCGGCCGAACGCCCGTCAAGAGGCGGAGAGCATCGGCGCCAAGGCCGTGGGATTCGATCTGCCCGCTGAACTCGCCGTCGCCGAGGGCGGATATGCAAAGGCGCTCCCTGCGGAATGGCTCGAAAGAGAGCGCTCTGCCATTGAAGGCTTCGTGAAAGATGCGGACATTGTCATCCTGTGCGCCTTGGTGCCCGGAGAAGTGGCGCCGATTCTCCTCACCGACTCCATGGTCGCAGGCATGAAGCCGGGCTCCGTCATCGTCGATGTCTCGATCGATCAGGGAGGGAACTGCGCCGTCACCGCGGCCGGATCCGAAGCGATCCGCCATGGCGTGCATCTGTACGGCATCAAGAACATTCCCGGCTCTGTGCCGGTGGATGCATCGAGGTTGTATGCGAACAACCTCTACCATTATCTGGAAAACCTGTTCAAGAAAGGCATGGGGCTGCCCGACATGGAAGACGACATCGTCCGCAGTTCGCTGGTCACGTATGGCGGGAAAATCTTCCACCAGGGAACATTGAAGGCTCTGGGCGTGGCCTGATCGCAAGGTTTTTGGAGGAGGGAAATGATGGCGGACATACTGCTGATGCTCGGAGTATTCGTATTCTCATTTGTTGTCGGCTACTTTTTTATTTCGAGGGTTCCACCGCTTCTGCATACCCCGCTGATGTCGATGACCAATGCGATTTCCGCTGTGACCATCCTGGGTGCCGTAATGGTCTTTGCCGGTTCCTACGGGACAACCGAAACGATTCTTGGCGCCGTAGCCCTTGTCGCCGCCGCTTTCAATCTCATCGGTGGGTTTGCCATCACGGACAGAATGCTCAGACTCTTCAAAACGAATTCCTGAAGATTGAACGAGGGGACAACATGAGCGGGTTCCTCATCGACCTGGCGGTGATTCTGACTCTTCTCGCCGCTTTCCGGCAGTTCCGCACACCGCGGGGGGCCAAGTCGGGAAATCTTGCCGCCGCATTGGCCTTGATGGCGGCGTTGTTGCTGGTGCTCTGGCGAAACGCCTTGGTGAGTCCGGGGATCGCTGCGGCGGCAGGATTGGCGGGAGCGTCCGCCGGATACATCATTGCCATGCGGGTCAGCATGATCCGGATTCCGGCGATGGTGGCCTTTCAGCACGGCGGAGGGGGAGTTGCCGCATTTCTCATTTCCTTTGTGGAACTCTCGCACAGACCGGCCGGTGTCACAGGGCTCGGCGAAATTTCCGGTTTGATCGGTCTGACCGTCGGCGCGGCGACATTCAGCGCCAGTCTCATAGCGGGCGGGAAACTCGCCAACAAGATCCGGCAGACGCCGCGGATTCTTCCCGCACACGGCGTCCTGCTGACGGTCAATATCCTTGCAATCCTCGTCACAGGCGTCCTCGGTGTCGGATGGGGCGACACCGGAATCCGTTACGATCTTTTGTTCCTCATCCTCTTGTCCGTATCGCTGGGGATCGTCTTTTCCATGAGGATCGGCGGTGCGGACATGCCGGTTCTCATCTCCTTTCTGAACGCGACGGCGGGACTGGCCGCGGCCTTCTGCGGAATCGCCATCGAAAACAGGCTTCTCATCGCCTGCGGCGCCACGGTCGCGGCGTCCGGGTCGATTCTGACGCACGTGATGTGCAAAGCCATGAACCGGTCCGTTTTGAAAGTGTTCCTGCTCTCCGCCATACGGTTTCCATCGCCCGCGGCGGCGCCGCCCGTTCGTGAAGCCTCTTGCGCACCCCCGGCGGTGGATATGCCGCCATCGTCCGATGCCGATCCGGGCGGGAACGTGGATCGGGTTCTTGCCGCGCTGAAAAGCGCGAAAAAGGTGGTGATGGTCCCCGGCTACGGCATGGCGATCGCCCAGGCTCAGTTCGAAGTGGTCGCTTTGGCGAAAAAGCTCATCGGCATGGGGAAGGACGTGAAATTCGCCATCCATCCCGTCGCCGGCAGAATGCCCGGGCATATGAACGTTCTTCTGGCCGAGGCCGATGTGGACTACGAGATGCTCAGAGAAATGGACGAGGTCAATCCGGAATTCCGTGAGACGGATCTGGCTCTGGTCATCGGCGCCTGTGATGTCGTCAACTCCGCGGCCATTCATGTTCCCGGCACACCGATTTCGGGCATGCCCATTCTGCTCGTGCACGAAGCCAGAAATGTCGTCGTCTTCAATCTCGACGAACGGCCGGGCTACTCCGGCGTTGAAAATCCTTTGTATCGAAGCGGCAATACGATCATGATGTTGGGGGACGCAAAAAAAACGCTCCGTCCTATCTTGGAAGAGGCGACATAGGAGCGAACACTTTGAGAGGAGTCAAGGGGCGTGGAGAAGAATGCTGGCATGAAAGAAAAAGTCATAATCATTACGACATCCGATCTGGAGAAACTCCGAAATTTGATTGCGGGCATTCGAGAAGGCAGCGCAGATGCGAAAACGAATCTGAACAGCCTGGAAAAGGAGTTGGACAAGGCGATGGTCGTCGACCTGGAATCGATTCCGGAGGACGTCGTCACAGTGGGATCCGCCGTCCGCATTCGTGACCTCGCGTCTGAAGAGGAAATGACCTACGAGATCGTTTTCCCGATTCATGCAGATATCGCAGAAAACAGGATCTCCATACTGGCCCCTGTCGGCACGGCGCTGCTCGGATATCGTGTAGGTGATGTCGTCGAATGGACAGTCCCCTTCGGGACGAGGCGCTTCAAAATTCTGGGAGTAAAGTATCAGCCGCAGGCTGCGAAAATATCATGATTCTTAAAGGAACGATATCGGGAGATTCGACGCTGCAGATTTTTTCGCGAGATCTTTCTCAGTTCATGAAAGAGGGCCAAAGGCATCGCGCTTGTGCATATTCTCTGCTCCCGACGCAAGTCATGACATACGAGAAGAGTCATTTCATGACTTGACAGTCCCATCCCCACTGATCTCCCTGACCATCGCTGAAAGTTATTGGTATCTTGTCAATGGCCGGCGTATCTCCTGCTCCTGCAAGGACGAGGTCCTGAGTTTATGAAAGCGAATCGTTGCAGACTGCTTTTCAACGCCGAGGACTACGATCTGATCGAGACCGTGGACAAGCTTCTCCTGCGCGACAAACGCCAGCAGCAATTTCGTGAGCTGTTCGACCCCTACCTTCATCCCCGCGGAATCAAGGAGATGGGGGCCCCGAGATCCCTTCGCATCGCCTATGCCATGATCGATCTTCTGGAGTCTCTCGAGAAGGAATCATCGGAGGAGCGGGTGCGGGCACTCCGGGTCGTGCACGATGAATTGATGCGCGACACCACGTTCAATCTGCGATACAACGCCGCCCGCGTTATGCTGCAGATCATGAAGGAATTCGTGCGCGCGCACGGCGACGAGAAACGGCAGCTCCTCCTGGCGCAGGATTTCCGGAATGCGGCTTCGGGCAACCCGCGGCTGCTCCGCGGACAGATTTCCAAGTACGGCCTCATTGAAATGCCCGAGGCATGGAACCAGCTCGCCTTCGACGACCACGTGCACGACGCCAACACCAAGGGCCGGAAGTCCCCGACCCACCTCATCATGGACGCCTGGATCAAGGGCATCCGCTATCTCTGCGTGATCTACTACAACTACATCTCGCCGGAGGCGGCGACGGAACTTCTTCAGGCCGCGGAGATCATGGGCATGAAGCTCCGCATCGGTGTGCAGCTCTCGTCCAGCTTCCGCGACAAGTACGTCCACCTGGTGTGGATCCCGCGCGGATTCAACCACCACAAGGATTTCCTGACCTTCCTGGACGAACCGGCCGTACGGCGGTTCATGGAGGAAGGCCGCGCCGTCTCCGAGCACCGTTCGCGATGGGTCCTGTCCCTGCTGCACAGCTTCAACCGGATCCATCTGGCCTCCATCAACGATGCCTACGGCCTTTCCGTGCCGCCGCTGGAGGAACGGGAATTCCTGGCCTTTGTCGGCAAGGCGCAGCCTTCGCTCGTGCATCTGGCGGAATTCATCCATGCCGTATTTCTGCCGCCCATGTCCCGCCGCGTCGCTGCGCTGTCCGAGGCCTACCGGAACGCCGACGGCGGGGAACGGGAGAAGATCCGGGCGGCCGTCGCATCCATGAACAGCTTCATTCCGGAGGAGATCGTCGACCGCTATCTCCGCCCCAGGGCGAATCCTCACCTGTCGGACATCTGGACGCCCGGCGAGGACAGGGACGCCCCTCCGTCGCTGCGGCTGGTGCCGCGGGAACTCCTGGACAAGCTGCACGGCCTGCCCTGCCGCTCCTACATCACCCTGAACCCATCCAACCTGTCTCCCGAAGACGTGCTCGAAGTCCTGTACGACGGAGAAGGCGGCATCACCCACCTGGAGATTTTCAATCTCAAGGACTGGTCTCAGGGCCGCACGGAGCATCGCGAATCCATCAACCGGATACGGCTGGTGCTCAACGACGGCAGCGTCGTGGAGGCGAAGCGGCTGGTCCAGGGCATGCTCCGGACGATCGCCGAAGGCGGCGACGGCGGCCGCGCCGAGAAATTCCGGAAGATCCTGTACGACGTGCAGCGGCTGCAGAGCTTCTACCGATACAACCGCCTGCGCAGCCGGCTGGGAAGCGATTCGATGGGGCGCTCGCGCCACTCCCGGGGCATGGGACTGGTGGTGGTCCCCACGCTGACGGCCCGCTCCCGGAAGGCGATCCGGAAGGACGCGCAGCGGGCGCTTCCCGTGAGGACTATGGCCTGTCTCAACGTCACCTTCGCGCCGCGGATCGTCAGAAGCCGGGCTGTCGGGCTTTTCTTCCGCCTGCTGCGCCGGATCCCCTTTCTGAACGCCTATGCCTTCACTCGCAGCGAAAACTGGAAGGTGTTCCCGAACACGACGCACCTGGCGGAAAAGGGAAACATCGCTTCGCTGGGAGGATTGCCCGAGGCGATCGACAACCAGTTCTCCGTCCCGATCGGAGCCGGACCGGCGGCCAGGACGGAAAATCCGGGGTGGACATGCATCAACACCCCCCTGAGGAATCTGGCGAAGGTGGTCCTGGGATTCATCCCCGCCTTTTTCACCTTCTATCTCACCAAGGACTGGTGGCTGCTGGCCTACTTCGGGGCCGTCATCTGGTTCGCCATCACGGGGCTGCGGAACATCACGCAGTCCGTCGTCGGCGGCGGCGGGCTTTTCCGGTCTTCCCTCCTCAAGTGGAACGACCTGGTCTCGTGGAGCCGGGTGGCCGATTCGCTGCTCTTCACCGGCTTTTCCGTGCCGCTCTTGGATTACCTGGTCAAGACCGTTCTCCTGGCCGACAGGCTGAACATCACGACGGCGACCAATCCCCTCCTCCTGTACTCGGCGATGGCCTTGGCCAACGGGATGTATATCTCCAGCCACAACGCGTTCCGGGGTCTGCCCCGGGCGGCGATCGTGGGAAATTTCTTCCGCACGATGCTGTCCATCCCCCTGGCCTTCGCGCTGAACGGCCTCATCCTGAAATCCCTGTGCGCCGCGGGCATGGCCATGGCGGAGATCAACGCCGGCCTACAGCTGTGGGCGGCGGTGATATCGAAAACCGCATCGAACCTCGTTGCCGCCGTCATCGAAGGAGCGGCCGACCGGCAGAAAAATCTGAAGCTCCGGCTGCTCGACTACCGGGAAAAGCTGAAGCAGGTCGACGCGCTCTATCCCGAGGAGAATCTCGCCACGCTGATGGAAGATCCAAAGGAATTTCTCAGCATTCTCCGCAGCAAGAGCCGTGACATGGAGCGGCGATTGATCATCAATGCCTTGGATCTGCTGTATTTCTGGATGTATCAACCTCGAGCGGAAACAGCGCTAAGGCATTTCATCCGCCCGATGTCACGGGACGAAAGGCGCGTGATCTTTACAGTTCAAAGAGTTTTGGAAAGGAAACGTGAGGTTTCCGAAATGTTGCTCGACGGTCTCGTCGGCCGCCATTTCGGCCGGGCGCTGGCATTCTATCTTTCGCATAGTGAGCGATACCTTCAATCGCTCAAAAGAATTCTATCATCGGAAGGGCGGTGCCGATCAGAGCCGTAGTAAGCGTCCTCGAGAGACGGAGATGCCAAAGAGGCATCCTCCGATGGAATGCCTCCCGGAAATGTCATGCAAAAGGTCTTCACGGAGACTCCGATCATCGGGATCTCACGGAAACGGATCCAGGCATCCCGACTGAGAAGATCTACCGGAACTCAGGGAGCTCTGGCGCCGCACCCTGCAACTGGAAATCCAGGCAGACATGAGCAATTTCGGCACAAATGCCTGAAAGAGCATGTATCAGGAGGCATTTTCCCGAGGCGCCTTTCTTGACAGTTTCTTCCGCCGGGTCGATAATTCCGGCATCTTTCGAGGAGACCCGTCCATGACGGAATCGCACCGCCGCTGGCCCCTGCGCGGCTGGGCCGGACTCGCCCTGATCACCGTTTTCTGGCCGCTCAACTGGCTGCTGACCGGCCCGAGGACCCACTGGGCCTTCTTCCCCCTCTGGCTGGGCTACTGCCTGGCCGTCGACGCCGCCGTCTCCTTCCGCAAGGGCTCCTCGCCCTTCTCCCGGGATCCCGCCGGATACGCGGGCATGTTCCCCGTCTCGGTCCTCGCCTGGTGGCTCTTCGAATTCGTCAACTGGCGGACGGGAAACTGGATCTACCTGGGGGAGGAGCACGTCGGCCCGGTGGGCTTCTTTCTCCTGTCGTCGCTCAGTTTTTCGACGGTGATTCCCGCCGTTTTCGGGACGGCGGAACTGGTCGGCACCTGGCGGCCGATCCGGCGCATGAGGACCGCCGCCCCCCTCGCGGTTACGCAGCCGCTCCTCGCCGGGATGTTCGCCGCCGGATGGGCCATGCTCGCGCTGCTTCTCCTCTGGCCGCGCTGGTTCTTCCCCTTCGTCTGGCTCTCGCTCTTCTTCATCCTGGAACCCGTCAACGCCTGGAGGGCCAATTCCACGCTCCTGGGATTCCTCGCCCGGGGCGACCGCCGGCCGATCCTCGCCCTTTCCCTGGGCTGCCTCGTCTGCGGCTTCTTCTGGGAGATGTGGAATTTCTTCTCCTATCCGAAATGGATCTACGAGATCCCGTTCGTGGGATTTCTGAAGGTCTTCGAGATGCCGGCCCTGGGTTACCTCGGCTACGCCCCCTTCGCCTGGGAACTCTTCGCGTTCCATGCCTTCGTTCTGGGGCTTGCAGGCAGAAGTTCATCCGTTGATTTTGCCGGCGAATTTTGACAAGATAGGCCGTGACCCGCGGGATCGACAGGGAGGGAACGATATGAATAGGGTGAAAGTCTACACGCTCAGCACGTGCAGCCACTGCAAGGCGGCGAAGAAATTCCTCACCGAAAATGACATCCCCTTCGAATACACGGACGTGGACATGCTTTCGGGCCAGGAGCGCGCGGACGCGATCGAAGAGGTCAAGAAATTCAACGCCCGCTGCACTTTTCCGACCATTCTTGTCGGCGACAAGGTGCTCGTGGGCTTCAACGAGCAGCAGGTCCGGGAGGCCCTCGGTCTATGAACGACGTCGAAAAGCTCTACGAGGCGCTGCGGAAGATCCACGAACCGAAGGGATATTTCTTCAACGCGGACCGGGAACGCGTCGACGATCTCCTTGCGGGTTTGCTTCTCAACCGCAGCCGCTACGGCTACATGTGCTGTCCCTGCCGCCTGGCCGCCAACGACCGGGAGAAGGACCGCGACATCGTCTGCCCCTGCATCTACCGCGAGCCGGACGTGAAGGAATTCGGAAGCTGCTACTGCAACCTCTATGTCTCGCGGGAATGGAACGAGGGGAAGATCCCTCACGCCTACGTTCCGGAGCGCCGCCCGCCGGAGAAGTTCGCATTCTGATATGAAATACTCGGAAGCTCAGCAGGGAAGGGTCTTCGTTCTCCGCCTGGAGGACGGCGATGTGCTGCACGAGGCCATCGAAGGCTTCGCAAGGGAAAAGGGCATCCGCTCCGCCGCGCTCATCGCCGTCGGCGGCGCCGACAAGGGAAGCCGCCTCGTCGTCGGTCCCGAGGAGGCCAGGAGCAGCCCCGTCGTGCCCATGGAGACGGTGCTCGGGAACGTGCATGAGGTGATGGGCACGGGAACCCTCTTTCCGGACGAAAAGGGGAACCCCGTCCTCCACATGCACATGGCCTGCGGCCGGAACGAGGAGACGATCACGGGCTGCGTCCGGCGCGGCGTAAAGGTCTGGCACGTGATGGAGGCGGTCCTCTTCGAGCTGACCGGCACGGCCGCGACACGCCGGCTGGAGCCGGCGACGGGATTCGAACTGCTGCAGCCGTGACGGCCGATCCGCCCGCCGGGACCTCCATTCCTTCAGCGCCCGCCCCAAAGAGGTTGACAGAAATCCCCGTTTCCCCTACTCTCCCCCGGTATCGCGGAAGGCCATTCGGGCGCGGGAGGGGGGAGCAGAGGCCATGAAGAAGACGAAGGGGAAGAGGCCAGCAGCGGGCGCTGTGCAAAAGACCGATCTGGACGACCTCACGCTGCTGGGCGGGCAGACGAAACCGGTCCGGAAGCTGGAGACCTTTCCCAACCATCATCCCGGACGCGACTATACGGTGTCGCTCTCGACCGACGAATTCACCTGCATCTGCCCGAAGACGGGCCAGCCCGACTTCGCGAAGATCCGCATCGAGTACATCCCGGACAAGCGCATCGTCGAATCCAAGTCCCTTAAGCTCTACCTCTGGTCCTTCCGCGAGGAAGGGACATTCCACGAACACGTGACGAACGTCATCCTCGACGACCTGGTGAAGGCCCTTGCGCCCCGGATGTGCAGGGTCACGGCGAACTTCGCCGTCCGCGGCGGCATCGCCATCGCCGTCGAGGCGGAGTACCGCAAGTGAACGCCGGCGCCGCTTCGCACGGCGAGGCACGCCAGCGGTATCTGCCGGCGGTCGCCGCGGTCTTCGTCACGGCGCTGGTCGTCGCCAACATCATCGCCGCCAAGCTCTTTCAGGCGGGTTCCCTCATCCTGCCCGCCGCAGTCGTGATCTTTCCCGTCTCCTACATCGTCGGCGACATCCTGACGGAGGTTTACGGCTATGCCCGCGCCCGCCAGGTGATCTGGATCGGCTTTGCCTGCAACCTGCTCGCCGTCGGCGCCATCGAGGTCAGCATCCGCCTTGCCCCGGTCCCCTTCTGGAGACTCCCGGGCTTCGGCTCCGCGGAACTCTCGCAGCAGGCCTACGCGGCGGTCTTCGGGACGGCGCCGCGGATCCTCGTCGCCTCTTTCGCCGCCTACCTTTGCGGGGAATTCCTGAACGCCTTCGTCCTGGCCAAGATGAAGATCGCAACGGGGGGGCGTCATCTCTGGATGCGGACGATCGGCTCGACGCTGATCGGCCAGCTGGCGGATTCGTCCGTTTTCATCGCGCTCGCCTTTTCCGGGACCGTGCCCGCGGCGGCGCTGGCCGTTATGATCGTCACGCAGTGGCTCGTGAAGTCCGCCTACGAAGCCCTCGCCACGCCCCTGACATACTTCGTCGTATCCCGCCTGAAGCACGCCGAGAACGAGGACTTCTACGATGTCGGCACGAGTTTCAACCCGCTGGCGTGGCGGCGATAGCTCCCGGCGTCCGACGGGCAATGCATTCGGGAATTTCCTGCCCTTGCGTTTTCCGGTATTTTTCGAAAACGGTTTGCAATTCGCGAACGGATGGTTTGTATTTTACGAACTTGCCTGAACTTCTGTCCACAGAGGAAAGGGAACTCCGTTATGAATAACGGGTGGCTTCTCCCCAAGCCTGCTTTCCGCAGGCCTCCCGGACAGCGGCGCGGGCGAGGACGTCGAGGGAATCGACGACGGGAACGGAGAGGTCCCCATCCTTGAGAACGAGGGGGATTTCGGTGCAGCCGGCCAGAACGGCCTGGGCGCCGCGGTCGGTCAGCGCCCGGGCGGCCGCTACCACGAGCGCCTTCGATTCTTCCGAAGGTCCGGCGGCCTTCACGCCCCTGCGGCCGTAGATGGCCGCCATGACCTTGTTCTTCTGGGTCCTGCCGTCGGGGAGGAGGACCTCGATGCCGGCCGCCCCAAAGGCCTTCTGAAAGAGGCCCGTATCGACCGTTCCCGAGGTGGCGACGAGGCCGATCCGCCGCAGTCCCCTCATCCGCCTGCGGACGTGACCGACGACTTCGTCGACGATGCTCAGGATCGGGATCCGTACCTTCCTCCGCAGCGGCTCCAGGAAGTAATGCGCCGTCACGCAGGGGATGACGATGAAGCCTGCGCCCGCCTTCTGCAGCCCGCGGGCGCCTTCGATCAGCATCGGCAGGGGGCTCTCGCCCTCCCCCCGGATCGCGGCGGTCCGGTCGGGGACCTTGGGATTGCTGTCGATGAGGATGCGGAGGTGGTCCTGGTCGCGGCGGACCTTCGTCGCCCGGATGACCCGGAGAAAAAACGCCTCCGTGGCCTCCGGCCCCATTCCGCCGAGAACACCGATCGTTTTTTCACTCATCATCACACCTGCCGTCTGTCGTCCCCGCGAAAGCGGGGATCCAGCGCTCTACTCAACTTATAGGAATAGAATCTCAGGACCCTGGATTCCCGCTTTCGCGGGAATGACAACGAAGACTGCGGATTGCTTCGGCATACGCCATGAGAAAAGTGGTCCCTGCAAATCCCTATTTCAGGACCTTGCTCAGGAAGGTCCTGGTCCTTTCCTCCTTCGGGTTGTCGAACAGACCCCTCGGCGACCCCGACTCGACGATCTTGCCGTCGGCCATGAAGATCACGCGGTCCGCGACTTCCGCCGCGAATCCCATCTCGTGACTCACGACGACCATCGTCATGCCCTCCTTGGCCAGCTGTTTCATCACGTCCAGGACCTCGCCGATCATCTCGGGATCGAGGGCGGACGTCGGCTCGTCGAAGAGCATGATCTTGGGCTGCATGGCGAGCGCCCGGGCGATGGCGACGCGCTGCTGCTGGCCGCCGGAGAGCTGGTAGGGATAGTTGTTCTCCTTGTCGCGGATGCCGACGCGCTCCAGCAGTTCGCGGCCGATCCGTTCCGCCTCTTCCCTCGTCCGCTTCCGCACCTTGATCTGGGCGATCGTGATGTTCTCGAGGACCGTGAGGTGCGAGAAGAGGTTGAAGTGCTGGAAGACCATTCCCGCCTCTTCGCGGACCTTGTAGACGTTCGTCCGGGAGTCGGTGAGGTGGATGCCGTCGATGACGATGGAACCCCTGTCGATCCGCTCCAGGTGGTTGAGACAGCGCAGGAACGTGGATTTCCCCGAGCCGCTGGGGCCGATGATGACGACCACTTCTGCCCGGTGGATGTCGGCCGATACGCCGTCGAGCGCCTTCACCTTGCCGAAGTGCTTGTAGATGTCCCGGACTTCGATCATGACTTCCGTCTTGCTCATAGGAACCTCACCGTCAAACGCCGGCGACGCGGCGTTGTTCGACCTTCCTCGTATAGTAGGACAGCGGATAGCAGATGAGAAAGTACAGCGCGGCGGCCACGAGGTAGATCTCCAGGGAGCGGTAGGTCCGCTCGATGATCTCCTGGGCGGCGCGGGTCAGCTCGAAGGCCCCGATGATGGCCGCGAGCGACGTGTCCTTGATGAGCGTCGTGAAGAGGCCCATCATGGGCGGGATCATCCGGCGCAGCGCCTGGGGCAGGATGATGTGCACCATCATCTGGACGTAGTTCATGCCCAGGGACTTGGCGGCGTCGAACTGGCCCAGCGGCAGCGAGTCGATCGCCCCGCGGACGATCTCGGCGGCGTTTCCGGCCGCGAAGAGGCTCATCGCGATCGCGGCCGAGGGGAAGGTACCGAGCTTGATCCCCAGCGCGGGAAGGCCGAAGAAGATGAAGAACATCTGCATGATGAGCGGCGTGTCCCGCGTGATCTCGACGATGAGGTTCGCCGGGTAGCGGGCGAGCCGGCTCCTGGACACCTGCATGAGGCCCAGAATCACGCCCAGGAAGGTCCCGATGAGGATGACGAGACAGGCCAGGGCGACGGTGAATTTGACCCCTGACAGGAGGTACGGGAAGTTGTCGGCGATGACTTTGGTATCGAACACGGCCCCCTCCTTTCAGGTCTTGTAGGCGAAGCGCTTCTCGACGAAGGTCTGGATGTTGATGAGCAGGAAGATCAGGACGAGGTACAGGACCGTCGCCGTGCCGAAGAGCTCGAAGGAGCGGAACGTCAGCGCGTTCAGGTCGTAGGTGATGAACGTCAGTTCCTCCATCCCGATGACGGACACGAGAGACGAATTCTTGACCAAGGCCACCCAGTTGTTCCCCAGGGCGGGCAGCGAAATGCGCACCGTCTGGGGCAGGATGATGTGAAGAAAGGTCTGCACCCCGTTGAGACCCAGGGACATGGCCGCCTCCTTCTGTCCCCGCGGCACCGCCTCCAGGCCGGCCCGGATGACCTCGACGTTGTAGGCGCCGACGTAGAGGATCAGGGCCGTAAGGCCCGATGCATAGGGCGAGAGCTTGAGCCCCAGTTCGGGCAGTCCGAAGTAGACGATGAAGATCTGGATCAGGAGCGGCGTGTTGCGGAAGATCTCCACGTAGGCGGCCCCGAGAAAGCGGAGGATCTTCACGGGCGAGGTCCGGGCCACGGCCCCGGCGATGCCGAAGACGAGTCCGACGAGGATCGAGATGAAGGAGATCTCGACGGTGAGCCAGACGCCCTTCAGGAACAGGGGAAAGAACTTGACGATGACGCTCGGATCGAACTGATAGCTCATAGGCCGGATTTGCGCCTCGCCGCAGCGGGAAAAAAAGGAGGGACCGGACAGCCCGATCCCTCCCGGGAGGCCAGTCTTATTTCAGTTTGAGGAGGAAATCCTTCGATTCGCCGAACCAGGCATCCCAGAGCTTCTGGTATTCGCCCGAATTCTTCATCTTCGTGAGGGTCTTGTCGACGAAGGCAAGCCATTCGGCATCGCCCTTGCGGACGCCCAGGCCGTAGGGGGCCGGCTCGAAGGGCGGCCAGCCGACGATCTTCAGTTCGGGATTCTTCTTCTGCAGGTCCACGAGCAGCATGTCGTCCTGGACGAAGGCCTCGGTGCGGCGGTCCTTGAGGGCCTTGAGGGATTCGGAATTGTGCTGGAACTTCACGCGCTCCGCCTTGGGGACGAGCTTGCCGATGACGATGTCACCCGTCGAGCCCTGCGTCGTGGAGACCTTGCGTCCTTCCAGATCCTGGTACTTCGTGACGGGGCTGTCCTTGTGGACCAGGAGCAGGTGGCCCGACATGAAATAGGGGATGCTGTAGTCGATGACCTTCTTGCGCTCCTCGGTGATCGTCATGCTGGCGAGGATGATGTCGATCTTGTTGGTGGTAAGGAAGGGAATGCGGTTGGCCGAGGTGACGGCGACGAATTCCACGGCGGTATCCTTGCCGAAGAGCTCCTTCGCCAGGGCCTTGGCGATGTCCACGTCGAAACCCTTGTTGACTCCCTTCTCGTCGACGAATCCGAAGGGCGGGAAGTCCGTCTTCACGCCCGCCAGGAGCTTGCCGCGGGCCTTGACGTCCTGGAGCGTACCGGCGAGGGCCGCACCCGCAAACAGCAGCGATACGATGACGAGAACGGAAAGAACAGTCCATCTCTTCTTCCTCAACATAGACGACCTCCTTATCTGCTGGGCTTATGAAGTTTTTGTGGGAATGACCGACTTCCGGTGCTCTGTCTAATGGAAAACGCATGGTTTGTCAATTCGATTTGTCGGCATTCGATGGGCCGGAGGTCTCCGATGAAGGAGGCTTGAACCGGACGCCCCCCTTGCGGTACAAGGACGGAAACGAGGCGAGAGGCCGCCGGGAAGGAGTCCCATGAAGCTGAACGCGAAGGAATTCGACCGTGCCGTCGACCGGGCGGTCCGGCGCATCCCCGCAGAGATCCGGTCGCAACTGGAAAACGTCGTCATCACCGTGCGCAAGCGGCCGACGCGGGACATGCTGGAGGACACCGGCATTCCGCCCGGTGAGACGCTGCTGGGGCTCTACCAGGGCGCCGCACTGACGGAGCGGTCCTTCTTCGCCCCCGTCGAATACCCGGACACGATCTTCATCTTCCAGGAACCGCTGGAGGAGATGTGCGGGACCCTGGAGGAGCTGGAGCGGGAAATCGAGATCACCGTGGTGCACGAGGTCGCCCATTTCCTGGGCATCGAGGAGGAGCGTCTGGCGGAACTGGGATACGAGTGAGCCGGGTCAACCCTTCCCGGGTTCGGACACCGTCCGGGGACGCGACCGTCAGATTCTTCCTACCAATACCCCCGCCTTTTTCCCCCCTTGTTCCCGCAGCAGCGGGAAAGTAGTCTATGTCAAGAATGGCATAATAACCACGCCGGCAACGGACGGATGAACCCCGCGCGCCGGAACAGGGGGCAACCATGAGAGTATCGCGTCGGCAATTCTTCAAGATCTGCGGCCTCGGGTTGGGCGGATCTTCCATGGCCGCCATGGGATTCTCTCCTGCCCCGCTCCTGGCGGAAGTGAGGGAATTCAAGCTGCTGCGGGCGACCGAAACGCGCAACACCTGCCCATACTGTTCCGTGGCCTGCGGTCTCCTGATGTACTCCCTGGGGGACAACGCCAAGAACGCCAAGTCCGCGATCCTCCACATCGAAGGCGATCCGGACCATCCGGTGAACCGGGGCACGCTCTGCCCCAAGGGCGCTGCGCTGCTCGATTTCGTCAACAGCGAGAGCCGGCTCCGGTATCCGGCGGTGCGGGAACCGGGGAGCAGCGAATGGAAGCGCATCTCCTGGGGCGAGGCAGTCGACCGCATCGCCAGGTTCATGAAGGCCGATCGCGACGCCAGCTTCGTCACGAAGAACTCCGACGGCGCCACCGTAAACCGCTGGCTCACGACGGGATTCCTGGCGGCGTCGGCTTCCAGCGACGAATCCGGGTACCTTACCCACAAGGTGGTCCGGTCTCTCGGGATGCTCGCCTTCGACAATCAGGCCCGGGTCTGACACGGCCCCACGGTGGCCAGTCTGGCCCCCACCTACGGCCGCGGCGCGATGACCAACCACTGGGTGGACATCCGGAACGCCGATCTCGTCCTGATCATGGGCGGCAACGCCGCGGAAGCCCACCCCTGCGGCTTCAAGTGGGTGATCGAAGCCAAGAAGCACAACCGGGCGAAACTGATCGTCGTCGATCCGCGCTTCACCCGTTCCGCCTCCGTTGCCGACTACTACGCGCCGCTCCGCGTCGGAACGGACATCGCCTTTCTGGGAGGCGTCATCAACCATCTCCTGACCCAGGACAGGATTCACCATGAATACGTCAAGGCGTACACCGATTTCACCTTTCTCGTCGACGAGGGATTTTCCTTCGAGAACGGCCTCTTCTCGGGCTACAACGCGGAAACACACACCTACGACCGCTCCTCCTGGCACTACCAGCTCGGTGCGGACGGTTACGTGAAAAACGACCCCACCCTGCGGCATCCGCGCTGCGTCTACCAACTGCTGAAGAAGCATTACAGCCGCTACACCCCGGAGATGGTGGAGAAGGTATGCGGCACGCCGAAGGAGCAGTTCATCAAGGTCGCCGAGATGATCGCCTCGACGGCCGTTCCGGACCGGACGATGACCGTCCTGTACGCCCTCGGCTGGACGCAGCATTCCCTCGGCTCGCAGATCATCCGCACGGCGGCCATGATCCAGCTCCTCCTCGGGAACATCGGCATGGCCGGCGGCGGCATGAACGCCCTCCGGGGCCATTCGAACATCCAGGGTCTCACGGACCTGGGCCTCCTCTCGGATCTCCTGCCCGGCTATCTGACGCTGCCCGGCGAAAAAGAGACGGACTACGGCGCCTACATCAAGAAGCGCGCCCCCAGACCCCTGCGCCCCAACCAGCTTTCCTACTGGCAGAATTACGAGAAGTTCCACGTGAGCCTGATGAAGGCGTGGTTCGGGGACGCCGCCGCAAAGACCAACAACTGGTGTTTCGATTGGCTGCCGAAGATGGACAAACCGCACGACGTGCTGCAGGTCTTCGAGGACATGCACCAGGGCCGGATAAACGGCTATCTCTGCCAGGGGTTCAACGCCCTGGCGGCCTTTCCCAACAAAGCCAAACTGGGGACGGCGCTCGCCCGGCTCAAGTTCCTGGTCGTGATGGACCCGCTCGCCACCGAGACCTCCGAGTTCTGGCGGAATTTCGGCCCGTACAACGACGTCGATCCGGCGAAGATCCGGACCACGGTCTTCAACCTGCCCTGCGGCTGCTTCGCCGAGGAGGACGGCTCGCTCGTCAATTCGGGTCGGTGGGTGCAGTGGCACTGGAAGGGCGCCGAGCCCCCGGGCGAGGCGAAGGTCTCGACGGACATCATGGCGCACATCTTCGTCCGCCTGCGTGAACTCTACAGGGCCGAAGGGGGGGCTTTCCCCGAGCCGATCCTGAATCTTTCCTGGCCCTACCGGATCCCCGTCGCGCCCTCCTCCGAGGAACTCGCCCGGGAGTATTCGGGAAAGGCGCTCGTCGATCTCAGCGACCCCAAGGACAAGACCAGGATCATCCGGAAGGCGGGCGAACAGCTGGACGGCTTCGCCCAACTCCGGGACGACGGCACGACGTCCTGCGGCTGCTGGCTCTACTGCGGCTCCTGGACCCAGGCCGGGAACATGATGGCCCGCCGCGACAACTCCGATCCTTTCGGCAACGGCCAGACCCTGGGCTGGGCGTGGGCGTGGCCGGCCAACCGGCGCATCCAGTACAACCGGGCCTCCTGCGATCCCGCCGGGAACCCCTGGAACGCGAAGCGCCGGCAGATCTGGTGGAACGGCAGCGCCTGGGGCGGCTCGGACGTGCCGGACTTCAAGCCGGACTCGGACCCGGCCGAAGGGATGGGCCCCTTCATCATGAACCCCGAGGGCGTGGCCCGTTTCTTCGCCGTGGACAAGATGGCCGACGGGCCGTTCCCGGAGCACTACGAGCCGCTCGAATCGCCCATCGGCGTGAACCCCTTCAACACCAACCCGCTGGCGGTGAGCAACCCCGCCGCGCGGGTCTTCAAGGGCGACCGGGACGCCTTCGGCAGGGCCGCCGAATTTCCCTATGCCGCCACGACCTACCGCCTTACCGAGCATTTTCATTTCTGGACGAAACACTGCCGCATCAACGCCGTCCTGCAGCCGGAGCAGTTCGTCGAAATCGACGCGGTGCTGGCGGCGGAGAAGAACATCCGCAACGGCGACAGGGTCACCGTGCGGTCGAAGCGCGGCGAGATCAAGGCCGTTGCGGTCGTGACGGAACGCCTCACGCCCCTGACGGTGAACGGCAGGAAACTCCACCAGGTGGGGATTCCGCTGCACTGGGGTTTCAAGGGCGCGGCCAGGCCGGGCTATCTTACCAACACCCTGACGCCCTTCGTCGGCGATGCGAATACGCAGACGCCCGAGTTCAAGTCCTTCCTGGTCAACATCGAGAAGGCATGAGGAGGCAGACATGGCACTGCAGTCGCTCGATATCGTCCGCCGCTCCGCAACGACCACCCCGAGCCCGTCGGTGCGCCGCATGCCGGAGGTCGCCAAGCTGATCGACGTTTCCACCTGCATCGGCTGCAAGGCCTGCCAGGCGGCCTGCATGGAATGGAACGACGTCCGCGACGACGTGGGAACGACCGGCGGCGTCTACGACAACCCGCCGGATCTCACCGCCGCCTCGTGGACGGTGATGCGCTTCTCCGAACGCAGGGGAGGAGGCGGTCTCGAATGGCTCATCCGCAAGGACGGCTGCATGCACTGTCAGGAGCCGGGATGCCTGAAGGCCTGCCCGGCCCCCGGGGCGATCGTCCAGTACGCCAACGGCATCGTGGATTTTCATGAGGAAAACTGCATCGGCTGCGGCTATTGCATCACGGGATGCCCCTTCGACATCCCCCGCCTGTCGGAGAAGGACGGCAAGGTCTACAAGTGCACCCTCTGTTCGGACCGTGTCGCGGTAGGCCTGGAGCCGGCCTGCATCAAGGCCTGTCCGACGGGGGCGCTCCAGTTCGGGACCAAGGAGCAGATGCGGGAGTATGCCGCAGAGAGGATCTCCGACCTGAAGGCCCGCGGCTTCGCGAAGGCCGGGCTGTACGACCCGGCCGGCGTCGGCGGCACCCATGTGATGTACGTGCTGCACTACGCCGACCAGCCGGGGCTCTACAACGGCCTCGCCGCCGATCCGCGCATCGACCCGATGGTGTCGCTGTGGAAGGGCGTGACCAAGCCGATTGCGCTGGCCGCGATGGGCGCGGGCATCCTCGGCTGCGTACTCCACTATGTCACGAAGGGCCCGAACGACGTCCCCGACGAAGCGGGAAGAGAGGAGGGTCGAAAATGACGGGCAACCCGAACGATCTGCAACGGTTTACCGCCTGGGAGCGGGGCAACCACTGGCTCGTGGCGATCTGCTTCATCCTCCTCGCCCTTTCGGGCCTTGCCCTGTTTCATCCCGCTCTGTGGCCGCTGACCCAGCTCTTCGGCGGCGGCGTGTGGCTGCGCATCCTGCACCCCTTTGTCGGGATCCTGATCGCCGTCCTCTTCGTCTCCATGTTCGCCCGTTTCCGCACGCTCAACCTGATGAGCGGCTCCGACTGGGAGTGGCTGAAGCACGTGCCGGAGATGGTCGGCAGCGGCGGACCGATGCCGCCTCAGGGCAAATTCAACGGCGGGCAGAAGCTGCTCTTCTGGGCGCTCGGCATCTGTCTCCTCCTGCTGCTTCTCTCCGGCCTCGTCATGTGGCGGGCCTACTTCCATCCGCCGGCCGCCCTTGCCCGCATCGCGTCCCTGACGCATGCTGCATCCGGGGCCGTCATGATCGGCCTCATCATCGTCCACATCTACGCGGCGATCTGGACGCCCGGGGCCCTTCGTGCCATGCTGTACGGCACGGTGAGCCGTGCCTGGGCAAAGCACCACCATGAACTCTGGTTCAACCAGATGACGGGCAGCCGGCCATGACGCTGCAGCTTTCTCCCGCCAGCGCCGGGAGGGAGCGGGAAAACCTCCGGACGCTGATTCCTCCCGATCCCTCACGCGTCTTTCTGGAGAGGTCCCGGCGGTTCGACACCCTTGCGAAGGGGCATTCCCTCGCCGGCTGGCTCTCCTTTCTTGGCCGCTTGACACGGGCTCAGCACGAGCTGCTGCAGGGGTACCCGGCCATCCCCCTTCCGGATGAGGCGGCGCTGTCCCTGGCTGCGGAACAGCGCATGCCGCCCCTTTCGTCCCCGCCCCTCCCGCGCGGCCTCTCCTGGCAGCAACCGCTCGACCTGTTCGCGCAGGAGCTGGCGCCGCACGCGCCTCCCCCGGCGAGGGATGCCCTGAGGCGCCTTCGCCACATGGGCGGCGCGGCCCTGGAAGCGCTCGCCGACCGTATCCTGCAGATGGCGCCCGGGAATGAGGACACGGACCTCCTGCCCTTCGTCGCCGCCGTTCTGCAGGTGCACTGGACGGCCCTGGCCGCCAGGCTCGACCGGACGATGGTCGCATCCCTCGACGCACCGGGCGTCTGCCCATGCTGCGGCTTCCTGCCGGTAGCCGCCGTCGTGCGCACGGACGGCCCGGTGGCGGGGCTGCGGTACCTCCACTGCGCGCTGTGCAACACGGAGTGGCACCTCGTGCGGGTTACCTGCGCGGCCTGCCGAAACGGCGACCGCATCTCCTACCGGTACATCGAAGGCAGTGACGGAACCGCGCGCGCGGAAACCTGCGACGATTGCAGGAGTTATCTGAAGATCTTCTATCGGGAGAAGTCGCCCCAGGCGGATCCCGTCGCGGACGACCTGTCTTCCATGGCGCTGGACCTGCTCGTCGAAGAGGCGGGCTATAACCGCATCGGGCCCGACCTGCTGCTGGTGCCCGGCGCTGCCTGAACGGGTCGGGGAGCGATCATTTCTTCGGACGCCCGGCGACGGTCTGATAGAAATCCGGCGACGGCGAGCCTTCCAGCAGGGGCTCCACCTCGCCGAAGAGCATGCGCCGTTCGTCGCTCACGTGCATGGCCATGAAGGTTTCCTTCGAACGGTGCTCCACGATGGCCGCATAGACCCCTTCTTCCTCCGTGGACTTCAGAAGGGTCCTGGACAGGAACCCGGGGTGCCGCGCGAAGATCTCGCTGGACCGTTCGAACCAGGCAATGAACGCATCTTCCTTCCCATCCCGCAGCTTCGGAAAGTGGACGATGTTGACGAAGCGACTTGCCTGCGGACGCCCGGCCGGCGCTTCCGCCATCTTGTCCGGGTGCGGGGCCTTGATGACGAGGAATTCGAGGCGGTCCTTGGCGGTGTTGCGGACGCCCATCGATGCGCCGAAGGGCACGCGGAAGAGCCTCTTGGCCTCCATCCGTTCCGACGCCTCATCGACCGACAGCGATCCCTCGCCGCAGATGACATACAGGGCCACGTTCGAGTTGGCCTTGTGGCACGGCACCTCCTGGCCCGCCTCCAGGCAGACGTGGTTGACCAGCAGATAGGGCTCGTCGATCAGGCCGCACACCCTCCTGCCTTCTTTCCGGACCGGCTCCTTCTCCTTCAGATCGATGACTTCCATGGCCTCCTCCTTCGCTCACCTGCACCTGCTTGTTCGCTTCATCGATAAATATCCTTTCGATGGCCAACCTTCACTATCCAGACAGCAAGTACCTCGTCTTGAACGGAATATATCATGCGGTACCGGCCCTGGCGGACACGATATCTTTCCTGTCCCGTCAGTTTTTCACAGCCTGACGGCCTCGGATCATCGGCCAGCCGTCTGATACGGCTCAGTATTCTTACAAGATCTTTCTTGGGTACAGAACCAAAATCTTTCTCAACAGACTCCCTAAAATAGACTTTATATGCGGCCATCTCTCTTTAGCCTTTTGACCATCTCATCGTAAGCGATCAAGGGCTCTGCGACTCTCTCCTCGAAGGCCGCTATATCTTCTGCATCCTCCGCCAGAGCTTCTCTAACTGCATCATTCACAAGTTCTGACACCGACTTGGAAGTCTCGATCGCCTTTAAACGTAACGCCTTATGTAGATCGGCTTCCAAGTAAACTGTAGCTCGTCTTGCCGTCTGTACCGTCATATTTCACCTCCGAAAAGTGGAGCTAGGTAACCATAACACTATAACGTCATGACGTCAAGACTACATGTCATCTTCTCAAGCGCGGGTCGAGGGAATCGCGGATGCCCTCGCCGAGGAGGTTATAGCCCAGGACGGTGACGAGGATGGCCAGGCCCGGGTACAGCGAGAGCCACCAGGCGATGTCGATGTTGTCCTTCCCGGCGGTGAGGATGTTTCCCCAGCTCGGCGTCGGCGGCTGGACGCCGATCCCCAGGAAGCTCAGCGCCGATTCCGTAAGGATGGCGCCCGCCACGCCCAGCGTCGCCGCGACGAGCACGGAGGCCATGGCGTTGGGGAGGATGTGCAGGAAGATGATGCGCAGGTCTCCGGCGCCGATGGCACGGGCCGCCTTCACGAAGTCCCGCTCCTTGAGGGAAATGAAGTCCGCCCGGACGAGCCGCGCGATGCTCATCCAGCCCGTCAGTCCGATCACCGCCATGATGTTCCAGATCGAAGGCTCCAGGAAGGCGATGACGGCGAGGATGAGGAAGAACGTCGGGAAGCACAGCATGATGTCCACGAAGCGCATGATCGTCGTATCCACCCAGCGCCCGTAGTAGCCGGCCAGCGCCCCCAGGACGATGCCGATGAGGACGGCGATCCCCGTGGCGACGAATCCCACCTTCAGGGAGATCTGCGCGCCCCAGATCATGCGGGACAGAACGTCGCGCCCCAACTGGTCGGTCCCGAAGGGGTGCGCCCAGCCGGGTTCGGCCAGGACGAGCTTCAGGTCGATCGCCTCCGGATCGTAGGGGGAAATCCACGGCGCAAACAAGGATACGACGAACAGCAGCAGGACGAGGACGCTCCCCGCCAGGGCCATCCTGTTCGCCCGGAACCGTTCCCAGAAGTCGCTGTGCATTTCCATGGGCTACTCCGAAACGCGGATCCGCGGGTCCACCAGCGCGTAGGAGACGTCCGCCAGCAGGTTGCCCAACAGCGTCAGCACCGCGCCGATGAAGAGAATCCCCATCACCGTCGGGTAGTCGCGCGCCATGACCGCCATGTAGAAGAGCTGCCCCATCCCCGGGATGGCGAAGATCGTCTCGAAGATCACGCTCCCGCCGATCAGACCCGGCACGGAAAGCCCGAGGATCGTCACGACGGGCAGCAGGGCGTTCCGCAGCGCGTGCTTGTAGATGACCGTGCGCCGGCTCAGGCCCTTGGCCCTGGCCGTCGTGATGTAGTCCTGGCGGATCACCTCGAGCATGTTCGCCCGCATGTAGCGGGAAAGCCCGGCGAGGCCGCCGAAGGCGGAGATCAGGACCGGCAGGATCAGGTGCTTGACCAGGTCGGCGGCGGCGCTCCAGGGAGGCAGGTACTCCCAGTTGAGCGAGCGGATGCCGGAAATGGGCAGCCAGCCGAGCTGCACGCCGAAGAAGATCATGAGCAGCAACGCGAGCCAGAAAGTGGGAATGGCGAAGCCGATGAAGACGAAGACGCTCATGGCCCGGTCGAACCAGGAATCCTGGTGCACCGCCGACAGGACGCCGATGGGGATGGCGACCAGCAGGATCAGGAGCATGGACAGGACGTTCAGGACGATCGTGATCGGCAACCGTTCGAGGATCTTGTCCGCGACGGGCCGGCGGTCCGGGGAGAAGGACGTGCCCAGGTCGAGCACCGCGAGCTTCCGGACCCAGGAAAAATACTGGACGTGCAGCGGCTTGTCGAGCTCGTACAGCGCCCGCAGCCTTTCCTTGGCCTCCGCCGACACCCGCGGGTTCATCTCGGTCTGCAGATCCGTCGGCGAACCGGGGGCCAGATGCATGACGGCGAAGCAGATGATCGTGATCCCCAGGAGCAGCGGGATCATGAAGACCAGTCGTTTGGCGAGATACGATACCATGCGGCCCCCTTGCCCGTACCCGTTTTACGAACGACCGTCCTCATCCCACCCGTCGAGCAGCTTCCGCGCCTCGAGGTTGTCCAGCATCCGCCAGAGGTCGCGCTCCGAGTGGGATTCGACGGTCAGGATGGGCCGGAGCGAGCGCTCCCGGAGACGGGCAAAGAACTCGGGAAAAGGGAAGGTCCCCTCTCCCACGGGGAGATGCTCGTCCCGCGCGCCGCTGTTGTCGTGGAGATGGACATGGCCCAGCCACGGTCCCATCTCGTCGATCCACTGTTCCAGGGGCGCCGACGCAAAGATGTTGAAATGCCCCGTATCGAAGCAGAAGCGCAGCCGCGGAGAAGCGACGGCCTCCAGCAGCCGGCGGATCTGAAGCGGCTCCTTTTCGTAGACGTTCTCCAGGCAGATGACCGTGCCCGCGTCCTCCGCCGCCGGCAGAAGGCGCCGCCACGTCTCGACGCTGTTCTCCAGCCACTGCTCTTCCGCCGACACGTAGTAGCGCTCGTCGAAGGAAGCATGGCAGACGACCGAACGGGGCCGGAAATACGCCGCCAGGGCCAGCGCCTGGCCGATGCGGTCCGAGCTCACCTGGCGGATGCGGGGATCGAGCGCCCCCGGCCGCAGGTCCATGAACGGCGCGTGGATCGTCACCGGGAGCCCCTCCTGCCGCAGGATGTCCGCGACGCGCAGGAATTCCTCGCGCGCGATTTCGTCGAGGGCGATGTGGCTGATCCCGATCTCCGGCCGGATCCTCTCGCGGAGCACCAGCGGCAGGACCTTGCCGGCCAGGAGACGGATGGGGACGTGGGCATGGATTTTTCCGAGGATTTCTCGCATCTGCGGCACTTCGACTCCGGCGGGGAAGATGCATCTCCTGTACCACAAAGGCGGCGCCCTTCTCAACGGCAATTTGAATCCGGCAGCGAGCGCATTCCCCGCGGCTTGCCGCGGGGGATGCGAGCGAATGATGTTCAAGATCCCCTCCTTAAGGAGAGGATCGAAGATTCTCCGGAACTTGTTCCGGAGAGCTTCAATCTCCGCCGGACCGGATTAGAAATTGACAGCGCATACGGACTTTGTTACGAAAGAACCAGGGAGGGCGGGCCCGGCCGGTGCGGGCGGGCAGGCCGCAGCGCGGAACGCCGCGACGGGATTCTCCGGGAGGCAATCTTGACCGAACAACCCACGGATACGAAGAAGAGGGCATTGCTGTGCGTCAACGCGCTGCTGGAAAAGAAGGCCAAGAACCTCGTCGTCCTGGGTGTTTCCGAGGTTTCCTCCATCGCCGACTACTTCATCATCTGCAGCGCGACCTCGAGCCGGCAGGTTCAGGCGCTCTCTTCCTGGCTCCAGGAACAGTTGAGGAAACAGGGCCTGCGGCCCCTGGGCGTGGAGGGAGAAACGTACGGCAAGTGGGTGCTTCTGGATTATGACGATGTGATCGTCCACATCTTCTATGAACCGCTCCGGGAGCTTTACGAGATCGAGCGTCTGTGGGCCGACGCGCCGAGGATGGATATCGACGAGAAGGCATCTCATCTCACCGACCTGACTTGCCGGTGACGGGCATTCGTCGCGGGGCTGCGGGGCGAGGGCGGATTGAAGGTCTTTCTCCAGTCGCTTGCAGACGTCATCTTTCCTCCCACGTGCCTTTCCTGTGAGACCGTTCTTCACGAAGGCGGGACGAAGCCGTTCTGCGAGGCCTGCGCGGAGAAGATCTCCCCGATCTCCCCGCCTCTGTGCACCCTCTGCGGCAGCCCCTTTCCCGCCCCCGGAGGAATCGACCACGTTTGCGGGGACTGCCTGAAGGAGCCGCCTTCCTTCGACCTCGCACGTTCCGCAGGCCGTTATGACGGGCCCCTTCTGGAGGCGATACACCGCTTCAAATACCGGTCGCGGACGACGGCCGGCGTCCTGCTGGGGCGGTGGATGGCGGCCCGCCCCTGGCCCGGCTTCCGCCCCGCGGATTACGACCTGCTGCTGCCGGTCCCGCTCCATGCCGGCCGCCTGCGGCAGCGCGGCTTCAACCAGGCCGTCATCCTGGGAAGGGCCGTCGCCGCGTCGCTCTCGATCCCCTTCGACACGGCGGCGCTGCAGCGGGGCGGGCACCGCGACCCCCAGGTCGGTCTGGGACGCCGGGAACGCAGGGCCAACGTGAGGGGCGCCTTTGTTGCGTCCCTGCCCGGGCGCATCGCGGGGAAGAACATCGTCCTCTTGGACGATGTCTACACGACGGGGAGCACCGTCCGCGAATGCGCGCGGGTGCTGAAGAAGGCGGGCGCGGCAGGGGTCGCCGTGCTGACGCTGGCGCGGGCCGTGGACGACGGGGTCCGCGGAATCGAAACGGAGGATCTGCAATGAAGGGAAAGATACTGGACCGCCGGGAGCTTCGCAGGCGCCTCGGCGAACTGCGGTCATCCGGAAAAAGGATCGTCTTTACGAACGGCTGCTTCGACATCCTCCATGTCGGTCACGTCCGCTACCTCGGGGAGGCCCGGCGCCTGGGCGATGTCCTGGTCGTGGCCGTCAACAGCGACGCGTCGGTCCGGGAAATCAAGGGGGAGAAGCGGCCCCTGGTTCCCGAAGAGGAGCGGGCGGAGCTGATCGCGGCGCTGGAATGCGTGGATTTCGTGACGGTCTTTTCCGAACCGACGCCCCTTGCCCTCATCCGGATGCTCCAGCCCGACACGCTCGTGAAGGGGGGCGACTGGCGCGCGGAGAACGTCGTGGGGCGGGACGAGGTCCTCTCCCGTGGCGGCCGGGTCGAGCTGATCCCGATGACCGAAGGCGCGTCCACGACGAACATCATCGAAAAAATCCTTGACGTTTACGGGAGGGGCACCGGACAATCGGCATGATCCCCCCGCCGCAAGGTGGGAGGCGGGTCTGCGGTATTTTCCCTTGACAGGGGACTCCTCTTTCTATATGAGGTACAATTCCGTTAGCTGAAATTTTCACCGACATCGAGGGGGACGATAGGGCATGAAGCCGGAAAGACTCCAATTTTTCAGATACATGCTGAATCAGCGCATCAGCGAGCTTCTGAATGAAGCGGAGAAGACCGTCTCGGAAATGACGGACGGACGGGAGAACTATCCCGATCCCAACGACCGCGCCTCCCTGGAATCGGACCGGAACTTCGAACTGCGCATCCGGGACCGCGAACGCAAGCTCATCCAGAAGATGAAGGAAGCCATCAAACGCATCGATGAAGGCACCTTCGGCATCTGCGAGGAATGCGGCGGCCCCATATCGGAAAAGCGTCTCATGGCGCGGCCGGTCACCACGCAGTGCATCGAGTGCAAGACGAAGCAGGAGAAGATGGAGAAGCTCAAGGGCGAATAGGCCCGGACTCCGTTTTCCGGATCCGCTCCGGCGTCCCTGCCGGCGCCCCGCACCGGCGGCACCCTTCCCCACCGACGTCCGTTCTTTCCCGGGAACTCGCCCGGAAGATCGGTCGATTCCTCCCGGAAGACGCGGGTCATCATGTTCGCAACGGTCGCCGTCAACATCCCCTCTGAAAAAACCTTCACGTACGCCGTTCCGGAAAACCTGCGCGACGAAGTGCGGATCGGCAAGCGCGTGCTGGTCCCCTTCGGCAGGCGCAAGCTGACGGGTTTCGTGATCGAGCGTTCCCCCTCCTCCGATCACCCCGAGGCCAGGGAGATCCTCGAATGCCCCGACGAGGAGCCGCTCTTCGACGCCCGCGACCTCCGCTTCTACCGCTGGGTCGCCTCCTACTACCTGTATCCCCTGGGCAAGGCCCTGGCCGAAATCCTCCCCGCCGGAACGGAAAGAAAGAGCGAGCGCTGGGTTCTGCCGCCGGCGGAAGCGGCCCCCGCGCCGGGCCGGAACCTCAGCCCGGCGCAGAAATCGATCCTCGCGCATCTGGCGGAAACGCCCCGGGGCATCGCCGCGAAAAAACTCGCGCGCCTGCTGGGCGGGAAGGACATCGGCGCCGACCTCCGCCGCCTGCATGCCGCGGGCCTGCTCCGCCTCGAGGAGCGCCTCTCGAGGTCCGACACCGCCCCGAAGACGGAGAAGGTGGTCTCCGCGCCGCAGGGAATCCGCGAAACGGACGGACGGCTGACGAAGCGCCAGCGCGAACTCGTCGAGCACGTCGCCGCCTGCGGGTCGATCGCATTGCCGGCCCTTGGCAGGATCTTCCCTTCCGCCGCCGCGACCGTCCGGACCTTGTCGGAGAGGGGCGTCCTGGCCGTCCGCGAACGGGAGACCTACCGCTGCGCGCCTCCGGCGGCGCCCTTCGGCGACAGCGCCGGGCACATCGTCCTCAACTCCGATCAGGAATCGGCCCGCGCCCGCATCGCCGCGGCCCTGCAAAGCGGCGGCTTCGCCGCCATGCTCCTGCACGGCGTGACGGGAAGCGGGAAGACGGAGGTCTACCTCCGCGCGATGGAAGAGACCCTGAAGACCGGCGGCGGCGCCGTCTACCTCGTCCCGGAGATCGCCCTCACGCCGCAGCTCCTCTGCCGCGTCCGGGACCGCTTCCCCGGCGAAGAAATCGCCGTCCTGCACAGCGGCATCCCGAAGACGTCGCGCTACGACCAGTGGCGGCGGATCCGGAGCGGCGGGATCCGCATCGTCGTCGGCGCCCGCTCCGCCGTCTTCTCCCCCGTCCGCAACCTCCGGCTGATCGTCGTGGACGAGGAGCACGACACCTCCTACAAGCAGGACGACCGCCTTCCCTACAACGGCCGGGACATGGCCGTCGTCCGGGCCCAGCAGCAGGAAGCATTGGTGGTCCTGGGCTCGGCCACGCCCTCCGTCCAGACCTACAGCCATGCGGCGGCGGGACGCTACGCCCTCCTGCAGCTCCCCCGCCGCGTGGAAGAGCGGCCCATGCCCTCCGTCGAGATCGCGGACCTGCGCGGCGCCCGGAGCGCGCCGGAGCCCGGCGGCCCCGCCCTCTTCTCCCCGGCGCTGGCAGGCGCCATCCGGGAGACGCTGGGCGCGGGGCAGCAGACGCTCCTCTTCCTCAACCGGCGCGGCTTCTCCACGTTCGTCGTCTGCCTGGAGTGCGGCTACAGCTTCAAGTGCCGCAACTGCTCCGTCACCCTCACGCACCATGCCGGCGCCGCCACGCTGCAGTGCCACTACTGCGACTACGCCATCAAGGCCCCGCCCCTTTGCCCGGCCTGCGGGGGCGGAAACGTCCGCAGCCACGGCGTCGGGACGGAACGGGTGGAAGCGGAGGCGAAGCGCCTCTTCCCGGAGGCGCGCATCGGGCGGATGGACAGGGACACGACGGCCCGAAAAGGCGCACTCGACGGGATCCTGCGCAGCTTCGCGAAGGGCGAAATCGACATCCTCATCGGGACGCAGATGATCGCCAAGGGACATGATTATGCGGGGGTCACCCTGGTGGGAATCGTCTCGGCGGACGTTTCGCTGAACCTGCCCGATTTCCGCGCCGCGGAGCGGACCTTCCAGCTCCTGACGCAGGTGGCGGGGCGGAGCGGCAGGGGGAATTCGCCGGGCCGGGTGATCGTCCAGACCTTCAATCCCGGCCACTACGCGGTCCTCCGGGCGAAGGAGCACGATTTCGAAGGTTTCTTCCGCGAAGAGATCGCCCTGCGCGAGGCCCTCGGCTATCCGCCCTTCCTGCGGATCGTCCTCCTCAACCTCTCCGCCCTGAACCGGCGGGCCGGCGAAGAGGCGGTGCAGCGCCTCGGCGCCGCGGCGCGGACGCTTGCCGCGTCAAGGGGCTGGGCGTCCAGGGTGGAGATCTGCGGACCCGCCGCATCGCCGGTCGGCAAGATCCGGGGCCGCTACCGCTGGCAGATCCTCCTCAAGGGCGGCAATGTCTCGACCCTCCACGCCTTTGCAGCCGCCGTCGTGAAGGCGGCGGACGGATCGGGGCTGGAGGTGCGCCCCGACGTCGATCCGGTCCACTTCCTGTAGAGATAGCGTGAAACGCCTGCCCTTTGAACCACCAAATGGGCGCTGTCCCTGTTTTTTACGGATTGTCGTCCGTGACCTCGCTCCAGGACGCACCGTCCCATTTCCAGAATTTGTTCGGACCGAAATCTGCGTACAGGACCGAACCGGAGTACGTCATGGCTTCCGGATCGTTGGGCGTAATCTGGCCCCAGGCCGCCCCGTCCCATTGCCAGATGCCGCTTCCCCCGAAATCGCCGTAAAGAAACGACCCGATGGCCACCATGGCTTCCGGATTGCCCGGACATAGCTGGCTCCACGTCGAACCGTCCCACTTCCAGACCCCGTTCGTACCGAAGCCGCCATAGAGGAGGGAACCGGTGGCCGCCACCGTTTCCGGATTGCTGGGCGTAATCTGGCCCCAGGTTACGCCATCCCACTTCCAGATGCCGTCCCCCGCCTCGAAGGCCCCGTAGAGTGTCGCCCCCGCTGTGGCCACGACACGCGGAGTATTGGAAGTAATCTGGCGGAACCCCGTGTCGTCCCGCTGCCAGATCCCCTCCCAATGCCAGATGCCGTCCATGTCAACTCCAAACTTATAGAAAAGCGGACCGGTGGCGGCCGTGATTTGCGGCTTGGCGGCTCCCATCCGGCTCCAGATCTTGCCGTCCCATTGCCAGATGCCGCTTCCCCCGAAATCGCCATACAGAGTCGTCCAGGTGGCGGCCATGGCTTCCGGATTGTTGGGCGTGATCTGGCTCCACGCATTGCCGCTCCATTGCCAGATGCCGTCGCCTGTCTCGAAGGCGGCGAACAAGGGATACCACGAGACGGCCATCATCTGCGGATCGTGCGGTGTGATTTGGCTCCACGTCGCAGTCGGATAGTCCCACTGCCAGATGCCGCCGGCACCGAAGTCCGCATACAAGCTCCCCTGAGAGGCCGCCATCGCCTCGGGATCGCCGGGCGTGATCTGGCGCCAGGCCGTGCCGTCCCACTTCCAGATGCCACTCCCGCCGAAGTCGCCGTACAGGATCGAATCCGTCGCCGCCATAGCCTCGGGATCGCTGGACGTGATCTGACTCCAGGCCGTGCCGTCCCACTTCCAGATGCCACTCTCACCGAAGTCGCCGTAAAGGGCCAGTCCGGATGCCACCATGGCCTCCGGATCGCTGGGCGTGATCTGACTCCAGGCCGTGCCGTCCCACTTCCAGATGCCGCTCCCGCCGAAGTCGCCGTACAGGACCAGTCCGGATGCCGCCATGGCCTCCGGATTTTCGTGTGAAATCTGACACCAGACCGCCCCGTCCCACTTCCAGATGCCGTCGCCTGCGGTCGCGACATAGAGCAGACCATCGGTTCCTTCCAGAGGCTGCGGCCAAAGGAACTTGTATGGGTCCGGCATGTAAGGGTACGGGTAATACCAGCCGCCAGTAGAATAGGAGGTATAGGAACCGCCGCTGTAACTGTAATAGGTGCCGGTGAGGGTTCCATCGACGGATGCGGATGCGCCAATGGCCATGTTCGACAGGGCAGCGAAAACAAGCAAAGGAAAGATGGCTCTGAGTCTCATCTTCTTCTCTCCTTCATCCGGTTATTACCCCGGCAAGTAAACATACCAATGGTTGTCATGCCGGACTTGATAAGCCTGTCCCGGACTCGATCCGGGGGCATCCAGTCTTGTCCTGGATTCCCGCTGCAGTTTACCCTCGCGAAGGCGGGGGAATGACAGGATTGGCATCTTTTGTTGCCGGAGTAGTAATGGCTTCCCGACGCCGCAGCGCCTGCGGCAAGGACACCGTCATTCGAAAGCCTTGTGCCAACAGATCGTTAAGAAATTCGGATATCGAAGTTTACCCTCGGCCGCGCGGTACATATGAAAAAACTGAGCGTTCTGACGAGTGGGAGAGGTGGATAGAGAAAGAGTTAGAAGGATTTTAGCGGATTGTAGCTGTCACCGCCACAATCCAAAGTCTGATTTTTGGCTCCGAAAAGTATTAGAGTGCAGAGTCGACTCGGAAACCGGTTATGTCGTAGACGACCGA
>Ga0116160_1000140_pt1 | contig 87444 bp, 101 predicted proteins | sample AD_JPNAS2_MetaG_FD_89879 | JGI IMG/M metagenome (GOLD analysis project Ga0116160, IMG submission 89879) | Active sludge microbial communities of municipal wastewater-treating anaerobic digesters from Japan - AD_JPNAS2_MetaG | ecosystem: Engineered > Bioreactor > Anaerobic > Digestate | place...
GGACACGCGCGGGCGGACACGCGCGGGCGGACACGCGCGCGGGGGTGGGGGCACGGTCTCGGTCTCGCGCGGGGGCTCGGTCTCGCGGAGGCGGTCTCGATCTCGCAGAGAGGGGCAGAGGGGGAGGTGGGGGCAGGTGCCGGTGCCGGGACCGGTGGCGGCGCGACCCCTTATATAGGGCCATGGAATTCAACAATGAAACACGCCCGCATATAGGCTATACGCGGGCGCGAGGTGGTGTGTTGTGTTAGTAGGGAGAGAGAGAGAGAGAGGTTATCCGGGGTCGGAGTCGGGCGGTTCAAGTTCTTGGCGGTTGATCAGGGGCCGACCGTCCTCAGCGGGCTCAGCCCAATAGGAGAACCGTCGCCCCGCCCCAGCGGCGAGCAAGTCCAGATTCTCCGATTCGCGAACATAGAGAAGGAGACCGTCGAATCCGCTCATAATTCGGGCCGTGCGCGTCAGTAGGTCCGACAATGATCGAACCTCGCTGAACGAGCACGGCAAGCCTGCCCCCCAACCGATAGTCACGCGCTGTCCGTCTGGAGTCATATCGTCTTTCTCCAGCAGGCCGACTATCTGGCCCCGCTCTTGGACTTGTGGGGGTCTCTCAGCGAGGTCGTACCAACCGGACTCCCGGACCGCTATCCAGGTCCCGGAAGGGAGGTCCGTCCCCGCGCTGTTCAGGTGAATTGCCCCGTGCTCAAGCCTATACCACATTGAAGAAACGGCTCCTTTCGGTTCGGCTAATTACCGGCGGGTTACTAAGATGAATGGGGGTGGGGGGCGAGTGTAGGAAACCCCCCTCCCCTAATACCCCTTCCCCCATACGCGCGGGCGGGGGGGAGGTGCGGTGCTAGTCTTCGTCGATGCGGCGGTTACCTGCTGGCGCTGTTCAAGCGTTTACTCGCGAGTCCTCCTGAGCGCCTCCGCACTCTGGCGCCATGCTGTAATATCCTGCACACAGGGTCAAGTATCTTGCGACTCGGTGAGCTCCTGGGCGAGCGTATCCCACTCGGTCCCCTCGAGGATCACGCGGCGGAACTCCTCGCGAATCTCTTCGTGCAGGCGGCCTGCTAGCGAGGCCACGGAGCCCGAAGCCCTGGCGAGCTCGAGGAGCTGGGCCTCCGCCTCAGGCGACCGGCGAAGCCATGCGCGCACCAGGTGAGTTTGCCAACTCACTGCGGATCACCCCCAACGAGTGCGCCACACCAGGCGCAGGCGGTCTTGTTCCGGCGGTCGTATCCGCAGATCCGGCGGCGTACGAACTCGCGGAATGCTCGGTAGTGAGCTGCCAACCTGCGGCGCGCAGGGTCGGACCGTCCATGTTCAAGACTCCTCTCGGGTAGCGCGGAACGCCAGGGCGCAGAGACAGAGACCAGGCGCGCGTTTGGACCCATGGGCATTCGGGCCAGTGTTGACCGGCGAGGAACGCCCAGCCCTCGCGGTCGGTGGCGGGCGGCGCCTCGGGCGGGTCAAGTGCGAAGCGCCCGCAGTATGCGCACCGGATCACGGTGCAGAGGTCCGGATCAATGGCCGGCATGGTCACGCGCCCCCCCTCGAGCTCGAGCGCGCCAGGAGGAGCTGGGTTCCCAGGGCTTCCGCCCGGTCGCGCTCCTCGAGTGTCATGGCGAATGGCGAGGTGAAGTACCGCGCGAACAGGGCCCAGGCCTCGGGCTCACTGGCCTGGTGCCCGTACCAGCGGCGAAGCGACTCCGCCACGAAGCGGGCCCGCTCCTCGAGCAGGGCCCTCCGTCTCGGGCTGTTCGCGGCGGCCTGGCGTAGCTTCTCGTAACGGCGGGCGGCTTGGTCAAGTGGCAGGGTGACGTGCAGAGTGGTACGCCAGGCCATCAGCCGCTTCATGCTGGGGAACCTATCGAACCGCCTATCAATCATCCGCGGCCTCCTCCCAGCAGACGCACTCAGGGATTAGGACTCCCGCCGGCTCATGACAGGCCGCACAACGCAACTCCTGCGTAGGGTTCGCCATCCCAGCGACGGCCTCCGGGTTCAGCCGCCGAAGGGCGTTGTAGGCGGCCAACCAGTCGAGGTAGGCCGTGGTGAGGAGCGAGTAGGCGTTCTCGGCCTGCGCCTGCAGGCCGTCACACTGGGCCACCAAGCAGGCGGGGCAGGTCGCCAGGTGCCCCGTGTACCCGCTGTAGAATCGGTCGCCCCGATCCATATTGAGGATGTGCCCGCAGAATGACAGCGGGCCGGCGTTGGTGGACTCCGCGAGAATGTGAATCATCAGTTATCCTCCCTCTCGGGCTGAATGTAAGTGATACCGTTCCGGCTATGGATACCCGGATCATCCCCGGTTATCCTCTGCTCAGTAAGGCCGCAGTTAGCGCACACAAACTCTGTCAGAATGAGGGCCCCACCGAGCCCCTTCACGCCGGGATTCTCCACGCAGCCCCACTGCGCGGGTTCCCAAGCGTGGTAGTTCCCATTGATGCACGGCGGCTGGGCCGGCGGGATATAGGTGCTAACCCAGTAATGCTCAGAGATGTCGGCTTCATCCGGGCCGAGGTACTGCTCATGCTCCCACTCGAAGAGGGGAGCAATACGCGCTTCGACCCACCCAGGTTCCCAGTTGCCCGCAAGGAGGGTAGCGCGGGCGGCCCGCTCGGCCTCTTCACGCCCGCCCGCCTGCAGGTGTTCCCAATACCCACCCGCTTCGGCAGCCTCCCAGTATAGCCACCAAGAGAACTCCATCAGCTATCCTCCCCTTCGTCCTCGTCTTCGTCTTCGTCCTCGTCTTCGTCTTCGTCCTCGTCTTCGTCCTCGTCTTCGTCCTCGTCCTCGTCTTCGTCTTCGCCGGGTACAGACTCCAAGAATGCGGCGGCTATCTCACGCCAATCGGCCTGCCGAATGGCCCACTCCAGGAGGTCCCAACCCAACAGGTGGGCAGGAGACTCCGTGCCCGTACCGAGCGACGGCACCCAACCGTACCCCGGGTCCGTCAACTCTTCCCGCAACCGGTCCGCCAGAGCCCACCGGGCCAACTTATCGGCCCCGTGATTACCCTCATCCGGGTCGGCCTTCGCCGACCGCACCGCCTGCCGGGCCGCCTCCGCCCAGTAGAGATAAGAGCCTTGATCGTTGCTCAAGTGAAGATGGATGCACCACGTCGGATAGTTCGCCCAACCGTTGTATCCCTCTTCGCTCATGTAAACCCTCCCTCTCGGTATGGGGGACCCCCTACAGGTCCCCGCTAGCTACGTAGTATAGCTACGGACGCCTGGAACGTCAATACTATCCAGGCCGGCGTGTTAGCTTCCTGGTGTCGCCACGGATTGCGGCCTTTGTCCAATTCACCCGGCGGAGCGGGCGGCGGGCTGGGCGGCGAGGTCCGTCGGGGACGGTAACCCAAGCTCCGTGCAGTTTGACTTTGTGGGCCATTAGATAGTAACTCGGTCGATAGCGAACTGCCCCTCCGTGAGGGCCCAGCCGTCACGGGCCGCTCCGTCAAGATCCAGTAACCCGGCGACGGTGGCCCACGCCCGCCAGGCCGCAACCGCCTCCGCCAGCGACGCGAACCCGTGGGACGGGGTGCCGTAGGCGGAATAACACGCAGTGCCCCTCCGTGAGGTTCGAGTCAGCTCGACAAACACGCCCCACCGAAACCCCTCGGGTGGGTCGTCGGGGTCGATCTCCATGCCATCGGGTATCTCCCCAACAGGATTCACGTATATCGAGCGGAGCCGCTCGATATACGCGGCAACGGGCGACTCCACAGGCGGCTCTGTGGGGGCCGCCTCCGCCTCCGCAGGTGCGGCGGGTGTGGATACACTACCGAGGGACGTCAGCGCCTCCTGAGCCGCCTCTAAGGCGGCCACGAGGGCTTTAGCACGAGCAAGGGTCTCTAACATTAGATCACCTCCGCTGACGTGCACGGGATGAGGCGGTAGCCTCCGTCCTCGGTCGGCTCGATAGACGCACCAATCCGGCTGAATTGCGGGGGCACAACCCCCAGACACAGACACCCTGATCCGGCGAACGGGCAGACGGTACTGCGCCACCTGCGCACCTGGCTAGGCGAGAGATCGAATCCCCCGGCGGGCCCACGGAATCGGATATACCCGCAGCCGTGGAATCCCTCGTACCACACGTCATGCATCATCAAAGCACCTCCCACGTGGAATGCCTGTATCATACCGACGGACACCGGGAACGTCAACCCCGAAGCAGCGGGGGTTCCGCGCGTGGAAGGTGTTATTCGAGGGTGGTGTAATCGACAGGTTCGGGCGATGAGGTGATTAGGTGTACAGATCGGCGGCACGGTGGGCGGGCTCGATCTCGGTCTGGTTGGTGTGTGGTTAGGGTGGGTTAGGGGGCAGGAGGCCCCCCAAGCCCGCTCGGCAGGGTCCGAAGTGGGACGACCCCTTATATAAGGCCACAACTTCTCGGATCGAGAAGATCAACTATGACGGGTGCGTATACGCCATCACATGGTTCCGAGTAGGTTAGCACGAGTGAGAGGACGTGCAACCTAAACTCAGATGGCTTGTGTGCATATCGTTGGACAAGATAGGGGCCGAAGTCGGCCAGGACATCGGTAACGAACTCACGAGTGAAGTCAGTTGGCTCTAACGGTGCATCAATCCTAGCCAACACAGTTGCAACCCCATCATCAGACTTACCCCGATAGACAAGCTGCACCTCACTCTTACCATCAAGCCCCGACTTCAAAAGACTCGACGCCAACGACACAACCAAACCAGGCAGCCCAAGATCAGGCTGAGATACTAACTCAACCGAACTAGGCGAGTTCCAACGATGATTGCCACCTGCATACTCAACAGCTAACTCCATCAACTCATCCATGCCATCCGACCCTAACCCACTAAACCAATCTCGCTGCATATACGACTCCCGACTTTTAGACTTGGACCAGAAAAGAACCCCACCAACAGCGTATACGCTCAGCCAAGATTGGCTTAGTTACTTGGCCTAATAAGCCGCTGGGTCTGTAAGTATATAGGGGTGCCCCCCTATACGTCAATACCCTTCCCCCCTAGTACCCCCTAACCTAAGGGGGTACGGGGGAGTTTGGGTGTTACACGCCGCATATGTATGCGTACCAGAGGTGTTCGAAGACTGGTGAGAGGTTAGGTGCATGTTCTAGAATCCAGTCGTGGTAGCTGGATTGGCAGCCGTCGGGTGGTAGATCGCTTAGGTCCACGCTATTGAGTAGCTTGTAGACTTTAGGGTCGTTAGGGTTATAGGTCGCGATCCACTCTTGGAAGGTCATTGTGGCTTAGCCAGCCTCTCTTTCTGGTCTTCGACACGAGCTTTGGTGATAAGCCAATCGAGTGCGGCCACTTTCTCGGGTGCATGGCATCGGACGTAGAACTCACGGATGAGCTTGATCTGCTCGATATTCTTTTCAACCGGCACCGCAGTTAGACCTCCCCATCCTTGGTGTTTGAGGTCCACTCCAACTCAAGTGTTGGGATGGTAGCGCGTATTGGCTGGTAGGTTACTAGCTCCAAGGAGTCGCCCCAGGGTGAATAGGGGCTACCGCCAGCGTGTCGGACAGCGGCTGCATACCACGCCCCGATCCCAATGTTCCGTAGGATTTGGCATGGATCACCGTATGCGCCCGCAGTATACGGGCCCGCTACGTATACCCTTGGTGCTCGCCCAACTTGCTGAATGAAGTCCTGGATGACGGCCTCTAAAGACCACAACTCGTTCCCAGGTGACGGGATATACTCGCAGTTGTCGTTGTACCAACGGGATACAATGCAACGGGGTGGGTCCTCCTCGTAGATGCACGGCACACCGATCTCCTTGGCACGGGCCTCCTCTGCTAAACAGCCTGGTGACGCTCGCCAGCCTGGGATGAAGTATACGATGTCCGACACATACAGCCACAACATGCTATCGTCCCGATAACGCTGAACATCCATCAAGCAGCCTCCTCAACCCTCATTGAAGATGGTGTTGAATGGGGGCGGGAAGTCCCGCATCCCGATTATGGCCTCCATAGCCGCCAGGAAGCCGATATGCATGTCAGGATCAGTCTTGAAGTTGAGCGCCCAGTCCTCGGCATCTAGGTCGGTGAGCAGAGGGAGATACTCCTCACCTAGATCAAGCAGCATGGCGCGTGTATCCGTGATTGACTCCCGTATCTTCCTGAGGCTCGTCATAGGCGGTGCTAACGGGGGCGGGTCACGCAGTTCCTCGTCACCCTCCTCCTTAGCAGCCTCAACACCATCAAGTAGCCAGAGCTTGTTGAGCTTCTTGATCAGAGCTGTTTGGTCGTCCGGCTCCAGCATAGAGAGTTCGTATGCGCTCGCCAGGTTGAGTATGCCACGATCAATGAGCGATTTAGCACTATCGCGCATAGTTGCACTGATTTGGAGTAGCTTGGAGGTGATGGTACGGTTCCGGCCAAGTGTTACGGCGATCTCGTCCAGGTCTGCGCCATAGGCTTTGAGTGCTTTAGCGGCCCCGATGAGTTCTGTTAGGGTGAGATCTTTACGGACCGCGTTCTCCGTAAGCTGACGTTCAATGAAGAAGCGTTCCTCATCGTTCAGGTCCACCGGCTCACCAACTGCACATGGGATACCCTCTGGAAAGAGCCGGTCATACTCGGCCTGATCCTCCTCACAGAGCGCGTCAATCGCAGCTAAACGGCGATGGCCTGCAATCAACGTTGCAAGCCCAACACCGTCCTGTGGGGGCGCAACCCGCAACGGTTGCATGAGTCCGTATTGGCGAATGGACTCCTTTAGCGATGTGATGTCACCGAGTTGGGCACGGATATTGGAGTTCACCTTGATCTTAGCTAGAGGTAAGAACGTCAGTGATGTCGGACCACCCACTGGCGTCATCGCTATCACCGTCCTCATCATCTATTGAGCTAGTAGGGTCTGGAATCCCGTATGGGTCTTCCAAGTCGTGGTCGTTGACTGGGTTGATGAGTGCTGCGTCCGGGCTTGGTGCACCCAGGTCTGACAGGATGGCTGCTAGATCGGACGCAGTGAGCCGGCCAAGTTGCATTTGGATTGCGTCGAGTGCGGGCGCTAGGCTAACGGCCTCGTCCTCGCTTGCCGACTCCAACGCTTGTGCGAATGTGGCTGACTGCCTGAATATGCCCTCGGACCGCCACAGTAGCTGGACCGCCTCTTGCGGGTCCTTGGGTAGCAGGTTCGTGTAGACCTCAACCTCTCCGTTCTCCTTAGCGGTCCGTATCTGGTCCATGATGTTCGCAAGCCCCATAGCGGCATACTGGATCATGGTCTGCGCGGCACTCATAGTTGCCTTGACTGTGGCTCGCATAGCGTCCCGCACACCATCATCCTTATGGGAGTGCGCTTCGAGCGCCTTAGCGACCGCAGCATCAATATGGGCACGAGTGCGAACAGCACGAGTTGTCCACCCCATCCGGCGAGCATGATCCTCAATCTGCTCAACCGTATACGGCTTGCCCGTTGGGCTGATGTGCAATTCCGCGAACTGGGCAGCCACGACTTTGAAGTCAGGCTCCCCATCCGTGGCTAACCATGACTGCTCGTAGAGGTCATAAAGCGTGTTGTCGTTAGCTGGCGTTAGCTTCATCGCTATCTAACGCCCGTCATCATGTTGACCAGATTTTGGTAATGCATTTCACCCCTGCGTTCCCAACAAGACCGCAGTAGGAACCCCCATACAATCTCTGCGGTTTGGTGGGTGAGTTGTGTCCATCCGTTTGCTAGACCTGTGATGATATAGTGCTCACCGCCAAACTCAGCGGCGATCTCACGGTTGGACACACCGGCCAACTTACGGATCGCCTCGATCCGTGCCCGGCCAATGAAACGGGATGGGAACGTCTCGGGCATGGCAGGGATCGCTGGCATTGATCCAATTGGTCGATGGTGAACATCAACTTCCTTCATTACGAACCCCCCTACAACGATTTACGCTTGAATGTAACACGGCCAGCACCTGCCGCTCGTTCTGGCATTGGGCTGAGTGCTACTTTACGGCCCGAGAAGACTGCTCGTTTACGGGCTTGGGGTGTGAATGAAGCTCGCCGCTTCAGTTTCCCCTTGCCGGCAACCCAGGCCGCTCGTGCCCTAGACCGCTTCAGTCTAGCCATGAGGTCCCTCCTATCGGGACCACTACCTACAGACCCTATCCCTCTTCGTCTGGTATGAACAGGTCGCTAAGCCCGTCGATCACGTCGCTTGCGACCCGGAGCAGGATGGACGTGAGCCTAGCTGCCGTATCCTCGGAGACCCGCACAATCAGGTCACCGATCTCCTGGTTAGTCCAAACCCTGCCCTGCTCGCTCCACCCGCCATCATCGACTTCCGGCTCTACCTCTGGTTCAGGCTGGGCTGGTGCAACAGTGAGTGGGACGGGTTCCGGGACTGGTGGTGCAGGCGTTGGGTCAAGTGGCTCGATGTCTGCACCCTCACCGAACCCGATCCCCATAGGCGGTGCGGTAGAGTTCTCGACCTCCTCGCCGAACACGTCCGACAGGTCATCGCCCAGCCCACTTGCCGCCTCAATCTCATCAAGCCATGTCTCTGCCGTGTAGACCTGTGGGTCGAACCCCTCGGGCGGCGTCACCGTCTGGTTCTCAGGCTCGAAGTAGCAGCCAGCCTCGTCCGCAAGCATAGTGACTACAAGCTCTGGATCGAAGTCAACATCAGCCACGTCCGCATACGGTGGTCGGCCCGTAGCCTTCATCGGCTTCGTCGTATACGCTTCGATAGCCTTAGCGATTACCGCCAGATTGACGGTATCCACCTTACCGGATAGTCGGGCTCGGAACGCGCCCAACGTGGACTCCAGGATGCAGAGCCGAACACGCCGTTCGTCAAACTCGGGCTCATCGTCTGGTTCCTCGACCTCGAACACGTTATCAAACTCCGGCACAGTCTCTTCCCCCTCTGATAGAACCTCGGGCGGGGCCTCCTCGACCGGCTCCGCGTTGTCGGCCTCAACCGCCTCAACCTTAGCCTTCGCCTCGGACACCCGATCATAGGTGCCGTCCTGGCGGACCAGGGCCGCCCACTCTGAGAAGTCAACGTCCTTCTCCTCAAAGACCTCGGGCAGCTTGACGCTCCCATCCTCAATCCTGCAACAGTGCTGCTCCAGGTAACGGCAGGCATCTGCCACATCGAGCCCCACATCGTCGAACCCTAACTTAGCGGACATCTCCGGCAGGAGTCGCTTGACCCGCTTACCACGCTTCTTAGCATCGCCAACGATGCTATAGATGTCCTGAAGCCTAGCCTCAAGTCCGTCGTCGATGTTCGGCACTGTAGCCTCCTTCTTGTCGTATCCAACGGCATCAAGAACCTTGAACCTAACCGCTTCGAGTTCCAACGGCGTGAACTCGATCTCGACAACCTCACCATACTTGTCACAGCACTGTAACGTCACCGCACCGTCTGACTCCACTACGTCCAACAACGTCATCGGCGACGATTCAGACTTGTCCGTGCTACGTGTGAACGTACAGGGAACCGGCAAAGCATCCCATGAACAATACCTAGGTGGCATCCATATCCCCCCATCTCTCCTACAGTATATATCCTATACGCAGGTAACGTCATCCCTGAGCTTCATCCCATGCGCTGAGGACGGCGTTGATTACGTCGTCAGGTTCGCCAGTCATTGCGGCTTGTAGTGCTTCGCGTGACGAGTCGGCGGTTGTCGTTGCTAAGTTGATCTTAGCGGCCTCGACCCGCCGAGCAACGGATTCGGTCTTAGTGTCCATCTCAGGCACTGTGAAGACGGATGAGCCGGACGCGCAGGGTATCCTCAGCAACTCGATCCCAGACTTAGAGCCAATGTGCAGGTGCGCCATCTGCGGCTGGCGATCACGGTCCGTATGCTCCCTGCGAGCCATTGAGCCAGGCATCACAAACACTGAACCCCGTGTGCTGCGATACACACCCTGCGGCCAATGGATATGACCACACAACACGGCTTGCTTAGGGCCGGTTAGTACATCGTCCGGGTGGACATGGTTCATAGGGTGATCGTTGAGGCAGATAGGGTGGTGCAGACAGACTATCTGCACCTTATCCTGGAGATGGATGAGTGAGTTGAGTGATTCGATCATGTCGGACTCGGTTTGTTGTTCGGGCACACATGCGACTCCGATGTCGCCGCCACGGAAGCGGAGTCGGTTGAGTGCTATGGCGAATGGCTTGGTGGGATCGGCCCCTATATGGACCCTTGGGGTTGGGTTCGCCCCAGCTAGTTCGAGTGTGCCGAGTGGGCCTTGTGGGTAGGTGAGCACGTTATGGCCGTGCAGATCGTGCGAGCCAACGCACAGGATGACCTGCCCACCGAATGGACGCTGGTTGGTTGGTCGGATGTAGTCCACGAGTGCGGCTGTGATTGGGTTGACGAGCCTAACAGGCAGGCCAGGTCGATGACCGAAGTCGCCGCCGAAGATAACGAGGTCGATGTCGTGTTCGGTCGCGTATTGGAACACGTAGACCATCTTCGTGACCATCGCCATACCGTAGTCATCGAGCCGGTTCGTGGGTGCGTTGACGTTGAGGTGCAGATCGGTCGCGAACAGGATGTCTACGCCCTGCTTATCGACTTCTGCTGTCGTGGAGGCCATCTCCTCTATCTGCTCGTTCGCAGCGTCAGCCAGACCACCGGGGACACTTGCCACCGAGGATGGGGCAGACGCCACCGGCGAGTGCGTCGGCACGGGCTGCTTCAAGCTCTTTCTCTTGATGGGTAACGCTTTCTTGGGCACTCTCAATCTCCCCCTCTAGACGGTGTAACGCATCGTATACGCTCTTGACCCTATGATACTCCTCGGCCAAGGCCGTATATGCTTCCTGATCGGTCCGAACCGCATTGAGTGCGCCCTCCACCTGGTCTGGGTGTGTTGCCTCTAACGCGGCCAGGATGGCTGGTAGGGGCTGAGCTACCCGTTTGAGGGTCTGATATTGCTGGTTCGTAGCCTCCACGTCGGGCGCGGTCGCTGCCAGATCGGCTAGCAGGTCGGTCGCTACCTGCTCGTCCGCATCGGAGATCATGCTAGCCAACGTATCCTGGAGCGACTCACCAACCTGCTTGATGCTAGCCATTGACTGCCGTAACTGGCGTATCTCACGCTCGATACTGGTCGCCTCATCACGGAGTGGGTTGAGCGCATCGAGCAGGGCTGACTTGGCAGTATGCGTCCCCTTGTTGCTATCGAGATCGGACCGCAGGACCTTCATGTGCGCGGTCAGCTTATCGCGCCGTGACCGGCAAACATCGCGGGCCTTCTCGTAGATGTCGATGTGGCCTAACGCAGATAGGAGCCGCTTGACCTCAGTTGGGGTATCACCCACCAAGAACATGTCGCCCACGCTATGGAACTGGGGCCACCACTCGTTGCCTGTTGGCAGGATGAGTGGGCCTAACCCATCCGGGGTGAGCGTCTTCTTGAGCGTATCAATGGTGTCGGGCGTTGGCTGAGTGATGAGTGTGCCGTCCGGCATCTCAATCTCGCTCTTAGTTGCCGCGATCCGACGTGTGATCACACCACCATTGAAGGTCAGGACAACACTCCCCTCCCTCTCACCGGCTGTGACTGTGCGTTCCCTACTAGCCTTGTAATGGAAACACTGGTGCCGGATCGCACGGAGGATTGTGGTCTTGCCAGCGTTGTTCGGACCTGCAATCACATTCACGCCTGGCGTGAACGAGACAGAGAGATTGCGATGTGTCCTGAAGTTAGTCAGGTCTAATCTCTCAAGCATCGCTGGCCCCCAGTTCGATAATGTTGTCGGCGTGTGTGAGTGCCTGTTCGTGCAGTGACACGATAACGAGTTGGATACCTAGCTCGTTTGCTGCGCTACGGAGCCATTCGTAGAGTGAGTCTAGTCGGTCATCGCCCCGAACGCCGGGGAACGGTTCGTCGAAGCAGATGAAGTCGTTATGGAGGGTGGTGCCGGTCGCTAGTGAGGTCGCTGCAAGCAGTAGTGCTAAGCTCACAATCGACTTGAAACCCTCACCCTGGCTATCCTCAACTGTATCCTCCAGGTCGCCGAACCTGACTTTGACCCGCATCCCAGTTGTTCCAACCGGCTCTATGAACACTTCATGGCCGGCCCCGAAGGTTGCACCAATGATGTGGTTCGCAACCTCAGTCAGAGCGCCGCAGAAGCCCTCCATCGCAGCGTCTGACAGGCCAGTTAGAATGACGGCACCCCGGTCATTAGCAGCACGTTGGGCCTCATGCTCGGCTAGGGTAGCCTCAAGACGCTCAATAGTGTCCTGTAGCACACCAACCTCTGCGTCAAGCCGAGTGTGGTAGGTTACTAACTCTGTAAAGGTCATTGGCCTGCCTTCGTAATGATCTCCTGGGCCTTGTTTAGCGTGGACTCCAATCGCTGCTCAAGATCGGTGATCTTGGCCTCCATCTCATTGAGGACAACCGAGACGTTCTCAACAGTTGGTGGGTTGATGCCCAACTTGACAAGCTCAGCCTCTAGGTCGGACCGTCGAGCCGCTAACGCCTTCTGGTTCGCCAACACCTGCTGCAACTCACGTTCCGCCAACCGAACACGCGCAATCACATCCATCAAACTAACCTCCCCAATACTCATCCATCCAACGCCGAATCTTGCGCCTAGCCCGCTGACTAGCATTGTCAACTGACTTCGGAGCAATCCCCGGAACCTCGTCTAAAGAATAACCCATCCGCATATACGCTAAGCATATACGCTCCTGATCTGTCAGACCACCATCCTCTAAGAACTTACTGAACTCACTCCATGCCTGCTTGAACGCGACCTCCTCCTCAACAGGAGCTACCCGAAGACCACGTTTAGTGTCCCAGACCGCATCCTCGTCCGCATCCTCATCAAGATGGGATGTCGCCGGTATCGCATCGCGATTGAACTTAGCCTTCCGTGTATGGGACCGGTCAAGGAGGTCCTTAGCGTCCCGTTGTGCGACGCTGATTGCGAACCGGGCGAAGTTATGTTGGCCGTCCCAGAGTTGGATAGCTTCCCACACGCCGAGCATGATGATGGTTAGCACGTCGCCCATATCGCCGTCTCTGTAGACCATGCACCGTGCAAGTGCGCGTATAGGGTAGTCCATACGGCGCAGAATGGACTTGAATGCGAGTTCATCGCCTGCACGGGCACGGTATATCTCGCTATGAGGAATGGGCATCTGCGATCCACTCTCTAAGTTGGGTTCTAGGGTTGTCGAGTCGCTCCCATGTTTCGCCCAGGTCTGAGCAGCCAGGTGGTAGGTCTATGATCCTAGATGAAACCCCGTAGTCTGCGAGCAGCTTGATGGTTCGTTTAGCGTTCTCGGTCTCGGTCGTGCCTCGGTCGTACGCTATGTAGGCGTTAGTGGTGTAGCGTGTCACCCAGAACGCTTGTGACTTGGACAGGTAGCTACCTAACGCGCCGATAGTGGGGATGCCTGCAGCGACGGCTGCAATCACGTCGAATGGGCCTTCCGTCACTACGCAGTAGCTGAGTGTGTGCATCTGCTTCTTAGACTGGTGGAGCGCGTAGGGGTAAGTGCGAGTATGCTCGCAGTCCGAGCAGTAACGCCTGCCGGGCGAGTTGGTCCTAACGAGTGCGCCTACCTGTGCCCCCCACGGGTCGGTTAGCGGGATACCTACCCCAGCGTTAGCCTCATACAGACCGAAGTAGGGGATCACCCACTCGGGCAACCCACGTCCAGTAACATAGTCGTAGACGCGTTTAGAGACCTCCATCTTACCGATCCACTTCGCTAACGGGTGTGGACGGGTCTTGGACCGGTGCCTGCTCGAACGATCCGATCCGGTAGACACGCCGATGGCGACTATTGCTGCTCTCGCCCCGCCCATTTGCATGGGGTGCTGGTTGAGAGCCGCGCACCCAGCCGGGTGCTGGACTACCTACTAGTATGATGACACCGGGTTGTTTGCTCATACATCTTCCTCATCTAGAAAGGCTGCGAACTCGTCGATCTCAGGTTCGATACCCATACGGTCACGCACCAGCTTGACCTGCTCCCACAGTTCGGACCGAACTGGGGTGATCGCTTCGTGCAGCTTATCCTTGCCGTGATACTTGGTCTCGCCCCAAGTGTAGTGCGCCCCACTCTGGGTGATGATTCCAACCTCCTGGGCCATCTTAGCGATGGTCTCGGTTGGGTCTGGTTTGCGACCATCGAAGTAGAACTGGATGTCCGGGCAGTCCCCATCCTTGGGGCCTGTCTTCGCACCATGCACGAACAGACGTGAGTCTTGGACCTCAACACGGACCTCAACACCTACAACTCGGTTGTCTTCGAGGATGGGTGCGCGTCGAGCGAACATCATTCGGCAGTCAAACATGTGGTGGAATGCGTTCCCACCTGGACTGATGACCGGGATCACGTAGCTACCCATCGTGCCGAGCTTCAATCGGCCCTGATTGACGACGATGAGTGTGGTGCCAGTATCGTCGAACGCGTCCCGAACATCCGGTATACCTTGCGTGTTTGTACGCGCGCCCTCAGCGATGGCGAGTTTAGAGCCATACTCCTTCTTATCGTACTTAGTCATCGCTTTGGGGTCGGTTGGCATGTGCGCGGTCGCGCCATAGCTATCCCACAGGCCAGCCGAGTAGTGGCCCGACCCACCCAAAGCAACAAGCACCTTGTAGGTCTGATCCAGGTTGGCGGGCTTGATGATCTCTATACGGTCGGTATCACATCCGTGCATCCTAGCCCACGAGTAGATCGTCTTCTTGAGGACTCGTTCAGTGTTCACTAGGAACACAGGCCGATCATCATGCTTCTGGATCGCGCCCAGCCACTCGTAGCCAGTTGTGCTCTTGTGGGCACCCTTCAACCCGTAGAGTTCATACCGAGCGCCACGCACCAGCCCACCGAGTCCACGGAACAGGATTTCGTCGAACTCGAATCGGCCAGTCGGTATGATGTCCTTCGCCCGGTCAATTGGACGCCACTCTTCCTCGTCCAGTAGACCTTGTAGCTCCTTGCCGAGCACCGACTTAGTTAGCTCGTGGATTGCAGCCTGGGCCTTTGTCTTCCTAGCCACCTACACTCCGCCCTTCAACACAAGATCGAGCAGCCAGAGTGCGTCGGCCTCGTTATCGTCCTTGGGTTGCCACCCGTTCTCGATAGCTGCGACGACCATGCCCTCCTTGCTAGCGTTCCCCTTACCGGTCGCATGTTTCTTGATCGTCCCGACTGGAACACCCATGTAGGGTATCCCATGCTTCCCGCACCACATGGTTAGGACGGCCAGGAAGCCACCGTAGATATGGGATGCGTCCACGCCCCGGTGGGCACGAACCTCCTCGTAGTAGACTTCCGCTAGGTCGCTGGTCGCAGCATATACCTCTTCGAGCGTCTTCTCAAACTTGATGAATCGCATCTCGTGGCTCATGTGCCGTGAGACCGAAAACGACCACACACCTGAGTTGACGAGCCCATGCTGGTGCAACGCCCAGCCCATCTGTGTGCCCAAGTCGAGCGCAAGAACCGTAGTCTCAACCCCATACATGCCTATCAGCCCCTATACATGCACGAGGCGAACGCCTTGACCCCAAACACGAAGGCAATGATGCAGAACGCAACTGCCAAGCACTCCATCACTAACACCTCCCTCAAGACTGAACAAAGACAAGACCCTGGCAGCGCATGAACGCACGGCCCATTGTGGACGCCTTCCGCACCCGCTGCGTGAGTGCTGGGTCGTAGGTCAACCCAAACAGGTAGTCAAACGTGCTGATCCAGTAGTCCTCTCTCGTCTAAGGCATCAGCTAGCTTCCACAAATGCTTAGCTCCGAATAGCGATCCAGCGTTCCATAAGAGCCCCAAGCAGTTCATCCCCCAGGTAGGGGGGCTTGGTGGCCCCCCTACCTGTATGGCCGGACCTACTCGTTCGCGAACGGGTTGAAGTCGTCGTCGTCCACACCGATCTGGACCGAAGCGCCCTTAGTCTCCTCCACATCGAAGGTGCTTACCGGGGCTGCTGCACTGACTGCGGGTGCGTTCTCACCGTGGATGGCCGCGTTCATCTCGTCCAAGGTCATCTGCTCCAGCCACGCGGCCTCGACAGCCTCAATGGAAGCCTCGAACACAGCGATGTGGTCCTTGGTCATCCGAACCGACTTCTCATGCTTCTCGACCTGGTACTCGGGCGGACCGTCACCGGTCTTGCCCTTGGCGATGGAGTGGATGCTGATGTCACAGCCAGGCTCCTCCAGGCTGAGGTAGACAGGTGACGACTCGCGCGTCTCCTCGGGGACCGCAGCGTCCTGCGAACTGAGGATGAAGCTGTTGAGCGCCTCCTTGATCTTGCGTGGCCCCTCCAAGCAGTGCGGGGCCGCACTCGTAATAGCCTTGCCATCCGGCCCCGTAGAGAACTCCCACCGAATGATGGGGATGCGCCAGACAGTGGATACCTGGGTCGTGAACATACCCGCCTTGTAGCCAATGACCGACGCCACTGGATCGCCGTTCGGCAGCTTGAGTTGAAGGACACGCGACTCAAGCGACGGGGCGAAGATGAGTGGGAGCGCACGATCACGATTGCCCAAGAACTGGGCCGGAATGAATAGCTGGCACTTCTTGGTGAACGACTCGCCCATGAGCCGAATCCGAATCCGGTTGCCGCTACCGATCTTAGCACACCGTAGGATCGTCGGGATTCGCTCCTTAGCACCCTCCGCGAACTGCTCCTGCGCCTCTGCGTCCGCCTTCAGGTGAGACCAGAGTCCCTTCGCCTTAGCCTGCATCTGTTCCTTAGCCATTTGCACGTCACCTCTTAGAACTTGTTGATGAGTGTTTGCCTCATCGTCCCGAGTGCGCGAAGCGCCTCGATTCTAACCTCGATACCCTTAGCCCATCCCATTAGTGTTCCTAGGTCATATGATGCTTTGATGGCCCGTGCCTTCAACATCGCCCGGATCGCTTCCTGCCCCGGTAGCTTGGTCTTTTGGACACCCGCATCCAGGAACGCGTCTATGCAGTAGGCGACCCAACTTGCTTCCAATGCTTCCCATTTGGCCTCTAACGCGTATCGCTTCGCTAGAACTCGTGACCCATCTCGCGAGACATCCTCCAAGCAGGAGATGACATCATCGAGTGAAGCACAGTTGCTCCCCAGGTCACTGTATGTGCTTGGGCTTCCTATCGCTATCGCTAGCAGGTCGGACTTTGCCACTTCACTTATCGCGTTCGCTACCTCGGCTGTGAACTTCTCCACCAAGTCTCCATGTGTCACTTCGCTCGCTGCCTCTGCACTTAGCCATTGTCCGTATGCTTCTGACAGATTCACTGATCTCTAGCCTCCATCAAGGGCTTGACGGCAACCGCCCAAAAGAGGCTGCCGCAAACCTTATACACGTAGTTCAGCATGATGAGTGCGGGCATGAACTGCCCAAAGGCGATGGTTGGGAATAGCACAGAATCGAAGAACGCGCTTATGGCGTTCGACCTCATGGACCGCTCCATCCACGAGGTCCGCAACAGTAGCTGATACAGGATCGCATCCACAGTGAACGCTACGGCAAACGCGACCCCACTCGCCAACGCCACCGTCTGAGTGTCCGCAAACAACGCCGATAACGCCGACCCTGAGACCACAAGCAACGCTAACCGCCTCCCCAACCCCTGCTGCCACTTCTGGTGCAACATGTCCCGTATCACCATGTCCGCACCAATCAACACGAAACTAACCGGCCCAATAGCAGCCGGACCAACCTTGGCAACCAACACGTTAGCCGCAACAATCGTACCAAGGTAGAGACACAGCAACACGACTACCATCAAACCTCACCACCTACAAACTCCATCATCTCCCCCATTGACCCATATCGTATACCTACCTTGACCTCTACGTCAAGCATAACTTCTGGGACAGGTGATCGGGTCATGACATCTTCGATGATGGGGATAGCTTGTGGGACGTGTTTAGGTTCACAGGATAGGACTACGGAGTCGTGAACGAAGAGGATGGGGAAGCAGTTGAGTTCTTGGTCGCGCATGATTTGGTCGAGTTCAGTGATACGGAGGCAGACCATATCGCTGCTTGCGGACTGGATGGGTGCGTTCTTTGCCATACGGACTCCCTGTGCTCTAACGGCTTCATCCTGGCTGGTCATGTAGGCACGTAGTCTTCGTTTGCGGCCAAACATGCTACGTACCTCGTAGGGTGGTTCGCTGACCTGGTATTCGATCCGGTCGAAGTACTCGAAGAAGGTTGGGTAGAGTGAACGGAGCCGAGTTAGGGCCTCGTCGGCCTTTTCGACGGACACCCCTAGTTGAGCGGCTGAGGATGCGGGCGACTGACCATACATGGTTGCTAGGAAGACCTTCTTCACGAGTGCGCGTTCGATTGCGGACTTGTCGAGCGAATCATCCTCATACACGAGTCTAGCCTGCTGTGTGTAGAGGTCTACCGGCACGTTCTTAGTATGGCAAGTTGGGCAGATACGTTCGCCCTCATACCGTGTCCCGCATTGTGGGCAGTCGCGCAACTTGAAGAGGTGGATAAGGCCGGGGTCTAGGCTATACATGACTGCGACCCGAACCTCTGCCTGTGAGAGATCGGCGTCTATCAGAACATGACCTGGGTGTGGCAGGAAGATAGCCTTGCAATAGCTAGGTATCGTCTGCACGGCTGGATTGACATAGCTGAGGCGGCCCGTAACGGTGCCTGCCAGGTTGGCGTCGGGCCAGACAACCCAATCCTTCTTGCCATACGGTTCCGCGAACTCGATGATGTTGTCGATGTAGGACGACGACATCTTGCTCAGCCGCCTGAAGTGCAGGATCGCGTTACAGAGCGACTTTGCACCCTCACCTACATCTGGGTCGGATAGCACAGCCAGCAACGCGTCCTCTGCAGTCGATGGGGCACCCGAGTCCGTCTTCACAGTCACAGGCACACCCATCTGGTCATACAGTACCTTCGCTAGCTGCTTCGTGCTACCTGGGTTGAGGCCTGGGTTGCCGGCCAGGACGCGAACCTTCGTTTCCGCCTGGGCTATAGCGGTCGCGAGCGGGACCTTGACCTCAGTGAGTAGGTCCTTATCCACATACAGTGGTCGGGCCATGATCCGGTCGAATACGCGCATGACTGGCCGAATCACTAGCTCCTCGGTCTTGATCAGGTCTTCGTCCGCTAGCATGGCCTTGAACTTCTCAGCCAGTAGATAAGTAGCTAACGCATCCTTACACGCATACTCGAACACTGTCTGGGGCGGGATGCTAGACATCAGGACCGGCGCACCCGCCTGCACAAGTGCATCGTATACCCGGTCCGCAAACTCGTTCCGCACAACGGCTGGTGTATTGGGCAGGATGCCCTTGACGAATGCGCGTGTGCTCGTCTTGTTACGGAAGTCGTTGCTAGCCCAATCACCGAACTTGCGGTCACTGGCCTCGAACTGACTTAGGACCGCCCCGATCTCGGACTGGTCAAGTTGGTCGGGTGTGCGAACAGACATGTATCGGTCGATCTCGTCACTGTAGCGGGGCCAGTTGAGGTAGAGTTCCGCAAGTGCCTTCAAGCCACGCCGAACGGTCCCATCGTCACTCGACTTGCTAACCCCCTCTTCGGCCAGCAGGTTGTAGACCAGACGGGTATCCCAATCAAAGAGATCGGGCGGGGTGGAGTAGTGGGTCGTTAGCCACTGAGCGTCAAACTTGGAGTTGTGGCCCACGATCAGGACGCTATCATCGCCGTAGAGGGCCGTGATTGCCCGTACAGCGCGTTCCTGGGCAGTGGGCGTCCTGGCAAACAGGGAGTGGCCGGGCCCGCCGCACATCGCAATCCCGACGATCTGGGCGTAGTCGGTGCGTGGGTTGAGGCCGTCCGTCTCCAAGTCCACAGCTAAGAACCCGGTGGTCTTGGCCTCATTGATGACGGTTCGAATGGCATCGTCCGTCCCCGACAGAAACTCACAGTTGCTGATTGTTTCCGTCTCAAGGTCCTCACCCCGGATGTACCGGACAGCGGTCTCCAGGTCACGCTGAAGTAGTATCTGTAGCTCACCGCCCCCACCACGTAGGATATAGGACGGATGTAGGGTCGGCAGGACCGGGATTGGTGTCCCGTCCGGGTTACGGAACCTACTGTCCACGATCTTGCCACGAACGGACATGATGCCGGATATGCGTGGTATCACGCCAGCCGCGTACGCGGCCACATTCCCGAGTGCGACAATCAAGAGTCGCTCGTGCGATTCGATCTCTTCGGTCAGGACGTGCTCAAGACAGTCATCAATCTCCGTCTTGGTTGGGTTGGGGTCGTCAACGACAAACGCTTTGCACGAGTTTGTGATGTAGCAGCCAGCGAGTGGGAAGTCGGTCGCATTGGCGGCTTCGTTCAGTAGCTGGCCGGACGGGCCAACGAACGGTAGGCCACGTTCAGCTTCCGTCTTACCGGGCGACTCACCCAACACGACGACAACCGAATCCACAGGTCCACGCGCAGGAACAACGATCCCGTTCTGACAACGACCGCCTGGGCAGGTCATGAATCACGACTCCGTTTCTCGTCCGGCCACGTCTTGAATACCGGACCGAATAGGTCTAGGTCGCAGCACAGATAGATGATGCGTAGCAGTTTCTGGGCTAGTGTCCTATACGCTGCCCGTTCACGCGGGATGGGTGTGATATAGCCGTCCGTATCACCTGAGATGCGGTAATACTCATAGAGCAGCGCAGCCTCGACTTGGTTGCTGACATCGGCTGGGTAGGTCATCCAATCGTATCCAGAATCTACGATGTAGCCGACCTCACTCACGTACCCGTGCAGTATCCGACTAATGAACGCGATCAGACGGCGCGGACCCCACTGGCCCAGGTAGTCGCTAAGGCTAAGATCAGTAAACCTACACTCATACTTCGCATGTTCCGCTGTCTCCGCCAAGAATCCACGGCCAAACTCATCATTGGTGAGTGAGCTAGCCCGTCCCATATGGGGCTTCATGTGGCGGCGTGGCATAAGTAGGTAGGCAACCCACTCATCAATCAGGGACTGGATGTGTGGTGGTCGGTCGTCAATATACTGGTCGCCGTAGTTGGATGTCAGCACAGAACGGATAAGATGCTCAACCCGTGGGTCCTGGCTGAACAGATACTCCATGTATACACGCCCGTCCCGCTTGCGGCCTACACGCGATGCCGCCTGCACGATGTCATACAGCGGGACAAGATGGTTCTGGGTTGAGGTCTGAGCGATGATGCCCCAAGACACATCGAAGTCGATGCCTGCAACCAGGGTTGTGGTGTGGATTAGAACGTCGATCTCACCCTCCGCGAACATCTCCTCGATTGACTCACGTTCCGCTATCGAGAGGTCAGCATTGTGGAACCGAACGGTCGGGTAGGGCGGCTTCAACGCGAGCCGATCACAGAGTTCGTACCCGTACCGTTTGCTCGCCACAAAGATGAGGCCAGGCTCGTGCTTGGCGATATGACCACCAACGATGCCGGGGATCGCCTCATCCATTCGTAGCTCGGGATACCGGACAAGCCGCTCATAGGGCCGACCGCCCTGAAGATGCTCCGTTAGAACCTTGGTGTACTGCCGATCCAAGTGCTTGAACAGCGTCTCGTTACCCGTCGCGGTCATCGCGAGCCCAGCGTGTCGATTGGGGATCGAATGTGCAAGTGCCTGATACATCCATCCGCGTTCGGGGTCGAGTATCAGATGGTACTCATCCAAAATCACGTATAGGGAGTCGTTACGCCAGTACTGAGAGTCGGTATACAGGCTGCTAAAGAAGTGCAACGCCATCTCGGGTGTGCAGACAATGTATGTCTTGCCGCTAGCCGCTGGTATCGGGTCCAACCCACCAATACTCAAGATGACGCTAGCATCGGGTATCCGAGCCGAGATTGTGTCGTAGACCTGCTTGCAAAGTGCCCGGTAGGGCGTCACATACAGGATCACAGGCGAGTCATTGTAATAGCCACTAGCCCCCGCCTTCTCGGCCCATGCTTCAGCGGCTGCTAACGCGACTATAGTCTTGCCTGCGCCCGCATACGCCAGGAACGCGCAGAACTTGTCTACCTCGATCTCTTCAAGGATGGTTTCCTGAACAGGAAACCAAGACTCTAACCCAAACCTGCCAGGATCGGGTATCTCCATCTAAACAAACCTCCCCCATTGACTCATGTACCATTCGCCTGCTACAGTAGCTCCTAGCCAAACGACGACCACTACCTGCTCCACCCTCCCTCTCAGGGCGGCACCCATCTGCCAGGGTGCCGCCCACCCTATTCCGCTGGTACGTGATATAGGGTGAAGTGGTCTGATCCCTGTTTCGGCGACTCCCACTTGATAGCGTCAACACCGTGCCGCCTCACCATCTGATGTATCCATTGGCGGGACACGCCCTTCCGATCCGCCCACTCATTCGGGGTCAGATACTCGTTGAGCGGGTGCTTTAGGTCCAGCCCGTTCTCTATCGCACGATCCAGGCTCAGGTTGAAGCCGGGGTCTGTCTTCAGCATGTCCTGTATCATCAACTTCAGCGGCTTGAGCCTGATCAGCACCTTACCGGTCGCAACACGGGCCTCAACCCCATCGGCAAGCCGACCATCCAGCAGCCGCTTCTTGACCTCACGCGCAATCTTGCGGCCCGCAAACTCACTATCAATCCATCGAACCCAAATCACCAGGTCATCGTTCGCCACTAAGACCAACTCCATTCCAAAGCGACCGATACAAGTGGTCAGCCACATCAAAGTCAAGCCCACCATATAGCAACTCAGTCCGTATCACACCCATCCGGTAAGCAATGCTTACCTGTGGGTCAATGAGTCGGATGTATTTGTTGCGTCGTTCGTCGGTTGACTCACTGATTGCGCGGACTGCTGGCGGCTCGCCGACGATCTCAACTGCCTCACGGAACCCGCACTGCTCGACTGCCATGACTAGCCCATAGATGTCCGTTGCATACCCCGAGCAGCGGCACCCGAAGCAGAACCAGTTCTGGTTGCCACCGTCCTCATACACGTAGCAGGACGGGTCGTTATCTTCGTGACTCGGCACTGGGCAGATGCACTTCCAGCCCCTACGAGCTGGGATTAGCCGGACGCCCTTGCTTTCCAGGTAGTCGTGGCAGGTCATACGGACTCCAGCCCCCCATCTAGGCCCATCCCATGCACCATATCGTCTACGGACATCCGGCTGGATGCGTCATACCCATCGAGCGGCTTGACACGTCCAGTGCTGAAGTTCAGTGAGAACACATCAACGAACATGCTTGGGCAGCCACGCATCTTCACCCATGCGAGCTTCATGTCGCGTGACACAGGCAACTGCACACCAGTGTTCTCACAAGCCAGCTTGTCATAGTCAGGATTGAGGTGCCGTAACTCACCGATCCCGTCTGCAGTCTGTGAGATGACGCCCGCACCATACATGATGTTCTCACGGCTCGGGGCACGTTTCCATGAGTCCAGCTTGTTCTGCGCGACCACGAAGATCGGGATACCAAACTCCAACCCAATGTGCTTGAGTTCACGGACCGTCTCACCAATCACCGACCAGTCCGTAGCGTTCCCATACGTCGTCGATGGCCGAACCAACGTCAAGTAGTCAACCAACAACAACCCTGGCCGCTGCGCCCTCTGAATGTCCCACAGTATCTCACGTATATCATCCGTCGTCCCACAGTGATTCGGACCAATCATTACGAACTCACCCGACAACTGATCCGATATAGCCTGCTCAACTTCCCGAACAAAGTAACTACGCACATGAGAACTCGCATCGTGCGTATCAAACACACGATAGTCGTTCCCGGTAAGTGTGCCGGCTATCCTGTACGCATTCCGTTCCCACTCCATCTCGGCTGATGCATATACGGCCACATGACCTTGTTTAGCTGCATGTAGAGCTACGTGGTTGAGGACCCATGTTTTGCCGACGTTGGTGATACCGGTCAGGAAGATGAGGTCACCGGACCGGAATCCGCGTGAGAACTTGTCTGTTTTAGGGAAGCCGGTATAGATGGGTGGGCTATCGGACCCATAGGGTGGTTCGGACACGAGTTTAGGCAAGGATGCGGTGAGTGGGTGGTATGCGATCTCGTCCTTATCGCTGTTCCCCTGCACCCACAGTGTTGTTGATCGGAGTCGTGAGATCAGGTCACGGAGCGGTTTGGTTGGGTCGCTGGTGAAGTCGGCTAACTGGGTTGCAGCCAGTGAACTAGCGTCCAGGTATTCGTTGTAGGCCCTGAGCGCAACAAGGTGCTGCAAGCTATCGACCACAGTTGCCTTATCGGGCCGTGGGTAGCCTGCGATCTGGCCTACAGTTGTGCCTTCACTGCTTGCAACGGCTGGAGTGTCTTCCTTAGCCTTGGCGAGCAGTGCCTCCACGGTTATGACTGCGTTCGTTGATCGGTAGTACTTGACCGAATCGCATACGATCCGATAGAGCGTGTCATGGGTCCATTGAGCGCCCTCGTAATGCTCCAGTAACCGCGTGTGAAACCCTCTAGCCAGGGTGAAGCTGGCAAGGTCATCGTCAGGGTCGCCAGCTACATGGATGAGCGCCCTGGCTAGCACTAGCCTATGCGCTGAGTAACCATGAAGCTGGGTCACTGGTAATCTCCAAACGTAGTCACCTGTCCGAGCCTGCCCTCAAGGTCGTAGAACGTCCATGTCCGCTCGTTCTCGTGGAACTCCCACAGAAACGTCAGTATCGACCCAATCAGCTCAGCCTGAGCAGGTTGGACTGCATACAAGGTCGTCCAGATACAGTCGTCATCCTCGTATGCAACCCGACCTACAAGCTGACGATTGAGTGAGACCTGACTTGGACTCCGTTCGTCTGGCTGGTCCTGGAATGGGGGTGACGACCGGAACCCGTCCGTCAGATCGAACTCATGACCCATATCGGACGTTGCCTGCTGCGTAAAGCTCCACGTCAACTCGTCCGAACTAATCGACCTACCATTGCACTCCAACTCACATGCCGTCTTCGGCAAGAACAACAACGGCTCCAACCCATTACGAACAGGAATGGCCGTCATCAATGCATACCGATCAACCGGTAGATCAACCTGACACACCACTAACGGAGCATTGACCCTCAACACCCCCTGAGTACGCAACTCTGCCAACCTGGCCTTATTGAAAGTCACACCCGCTAACCGAGGATTAGCAACCCACGTCTTATGCACCGCCACATCCTGCAACGTCTCCAATACCCACTCCCGACACTCTTCACTCGGCCAACTTACCATCCCTACACCTCTCCCCTCAAAATGCCTACCAAACACTCCTCAACAGAGTGCCTAACAGTAAACTCCTGTAACCTGCCGCTGAACGACACAATCAGCGGCAAGTTGTGGTCGAGTCGGTACATCACGACCTCAACCAACTTCTGTAACGCCCACCCAGGTACCTGACCCCTCGTATCATACCCATAGAGACCGAGAACGTCAATCCCATGTTCATATTCGAGGTTAGGTGATCCGTCCGTATAGGGTGCGTGGTAGACTTCTCGGTCGATATGATAGTACTTCGACCTCAACCCCAACACCGATGTCAGTGCTACAAGCTGCCTGGTTAGAACCGTACTCCCTTGTCCCTCTAAGATATATGCTGAGCGTATACGCTTCGATTCCTGTTCGGTTACGAGTTGGGTAACTTCATCCTTAGTGGCTTGGCTAAGGTCTAACTCGTCCCTAACCTTCTCTAATCTGCTCACTAAACTAGAAGTCCCTAAAACAACACCACCCCCTACGGGCTGGATAACCGCCACCCCCCCTAAAGGGGGTGGCGATCCTAGCCCTTTGGGTGTTGTTAGGACCTTAGTTAGCAGCGTATATGCTTCTCGCGCGTGTACGCGCGTACGCGTACGCGAGGGGTTGATCCAATCTAATACCGGCTCTAAGTCTATTGGGCTGAGATTAGCGTTAGATCCATCCAGCCGAATAGCAGTAGCCCTAGCCTCTTCAACAGATATACGGGCAGCACAGGGTTTGTAAACAGTGATACCCCCTTCTTCGCCGACAGCGATGAGTCCGTCGCACTCGCCGGACCGGAACTTCTCGCCCGAGCAGTCACCGCATTGTGGGTGGTGTGGTGTCTTCATCGTGATCTTGGAGTCCTTCCCCATGCTCAGAAACGCTAGCTTTGCCCGTTATTTGCCCCCAGGAGCCGCTGAGAGCGTTGTAGAGTGTTCCGATACCTACTCGGTGGTGGTACGTGGCTCTGGGGGCCTGCTAACGCGATTTTCTTGAGTGACGATCCATTCAAGCGTTCCGATGAGTGTATCGCACGTAAAGCGGTGCTGCTTGATAGTCGTTGGCATATCACACCGCTGAGCCCGCCATCCAGGCTTCGATGACCCCTCACCCAACGGATTGACCCACACACTTATCCGATAGATATGGCCCGAAGGAGTAGTGATCCGCCACACAGTATTGGATTGGTCCCCCTTCGGGGGACCAACCAACTGGTTGATTATCCAGTCTGGTAGTTTGCGGATACGATGGCTTCGTTTAGTCATTGGGTTCTCCATTCGGTGATGGCTTGATCGTTGAAGAGGTCTGCGGCTCGCCAGGGGAGCCATGTCTCGTTGGTCTTGTTCGTGTAGTACCAGCTGATGAACTGGGCTAGTTCTGTATCTGCAAGCCCATACCTGTCCGCTGCCTGCTTGAGCGCACCCATCTGCAACCTCATGAACTTACGCTGATCATCCTCATACAACCTCGGGTAAGCACCACCAGAAACACGCATGAACTCCCTAGCAATCAAGTGCGCCATCTTATAGTAGTTGTTGCCCATTGGTTGCCTCCCTCTCCATTTTCTTCTTGAATGACGGAGTGATGTGTCCTACGTGTCGGACGGTGAAGCCACGGTGGTTGAGCATGTCGAGTTGTCGTTCTGAGTGGTCACGCAGGTATTTAGCGCGGTCCACGAAGGTCATGATGTCGCAGGTTGGTTTGGTTGCCACGCCGTCTTTGATGTTTGATCTCATGCACCGCCATGATTGGGGGAATGCGACCTTGCTATCACCTGCACACGCATAGACCACTGAGTCCAGGAACGGCAAGTCAATCGCCTCGGTAAGCAACGTTGAGATCAGAATGCTGAACTCACCATCCCGCAACCCATCAAACGCAGCCCACCGCGCCTCCTCACCATGTGACCCATATACCCACCGCGCCTCCGGCATCATCTCCAACAACCGCTCACCATGCTCAACACGAGTAACCAACACAGCAACCGTCTTACCACGCTTCGCTTGGTTACGGCAGAACCTAACAATGGCATCATTACGCACATCGTTAGTTGTCACATATGCACGGTAGTAGGCTGCGTATTTACTAGCACCGCTGGTTTCATCGTGGTCATCGAGTTGTATGCCACGTTGTGTGGGCATGTGGTAGACCCAGAATGTGGGTGTTGCCAGGATGGGTGGGTTGAGGTTGATATAGAACTCGTATGGGCGTGAGTAGACAACGGGGCCGAGTACGGACTCGATGAGGAGTTGGAGGCCCATATTGCCTTCGGGTGTGCCGGACAGGCCGAGTCGGTATTGCGCGTTCCCCATCTTCTTGAGCAGGGTCTGGTAGATGGGTGCGCTCGCATGGTGGCCTTCGTCCACAACGACCATGCGAACCGATCCGATCCGATTGATTACCTTCGGCCTGCGGCCTGCTGGATAGTCCTGAGTCTGATCCCATGACGACATCAACGATTGGACCGTTGAGACCGTTACCGGCTGCAGATCGCACACCCCACCGCCTAGAATGCCCACTGGCTGGCCCAGTTGCCTCTGTAAGACGCTGCGGGCCTGAACGAGTATCTCTTTCCGCTCGCACAGGAACAGGACCTCCTGGGTCAAACCAGCGTCCAACATGGTCTTGATCGCGCTCGCGGCGATGTAACTCGTCTTCCCGGACCCCATCACAGAGTGGATGAAGCCGTAGCCGCCGTAGTCGATCCATGATTGGACTGCTTCCCGCTGGAAGTCGAACATGCCGGGCAAGGTTGAGATTGTGCAGCCAATGGGGAGGATGCAGTCCGGCCTGCGAGCACGGCAGAACTCGACCTCATAGCCATTCTGGCGGAGCACTTCCGCAACACGATGCAAACACCCGGTCGGGAACCACGGGTGCAATGGATCGTTCGCACGGTTGAACTTCAACAGCGAGACCGTGCCGTCCCACCCACCACCCATCCCAAACCCCGGCCTCTTGGCCGACGGATGAACATACGACATCGCATGACGTACCTTCGGCATCACCGCGTCATTCCAACCTACCCCACCCAGAACCCGCGACCAAATCGGGTCCAACTCCTCCAACACTGCCTTCATCAAGTCACCTCCAACAACCATAGTACTGCGCTGCTACGTAAACGTCAAGTGCTATTGACGTTTAGGGGTGGTGGGATGTAGGATTTGTGTTTATGGACTTCTACTTGGCGAATTGGGATGAGATGTGGTCTAAGTGGCCGGTTATCCGGGACAAGAAGGTCGATTCGGTTCTTGTCTCGGCGTTTGACATTGTACGCGCCAAGATGCGTGGTCAGTCGGCGCGTTCGGTGTTGTCGAAGCGGCTTGATGCGTTAGCTAATCAGCATTGGCCGTACAACATCATGCTTGATCCGGGCACTTACTCGATTGCCCAACTAACGGGCGACAATGAGCGTGTTGGGCGTGGGGTTGGGTATCGGAACACATCGGCTCGGTTGAAGCGTGGTATGGAGTGGGTGTCTAGGGTTCGTGATGTGGAGTGGGTGCTTGCGTATGCGGACGCGTACGCATGGTGTGCATCTGAGCTATCGGACGCATTGAGTGATCGGACCCTCACCGTCATGGAGTTGGACTTCCAGGAATGGGTTAGCACGGACGTGATTAGTCGATGCCGGTCCGTTGTGCAATCGGTTGGCCGACCCGTGCTCTACATCTACAAGGGGCTTGTAGGACCTGACCTGGACCGAGCAATGGAGCAGGCGGACAAGTCCAGCTATCCGCAAGCGCAGCTTGAAGGGCTACGTCTCAAGCACCAAGATTGCTTCTACAAGGACATCGAGAAGTTGGCGATTGGGACTCCGTACTACGCGTTAGGCGGTCAGTTCGGCATGTTAGCGCCCGAGGGGCTCCGTGAACATGGGTTAGGGGTCGCGTCCATACAGGAGATGCTGGATTGGCGTTACACGAGTGTGGATAGCTCCCGATGGCTTGCCCCGTCCTACTGGGGCGAGTTGGACGTGTTTGACCGATCTGGCATGATGATGAAACGTGTGCCGTGCAATCCACGTCGTAAAGGGTTTGATCCGGAGCCACTGAAGCGGCTGTTCCTACAGCCAGGCACGGATCAGGAGTCGATTGGCAAGTTGGTAAGGTGGCAGATCGGTGAGTGGCAGTCTGCCATGCTGGCCGTTGATCGGTATTGGGAGAGGTGTAGCCAGTGATCAAGTGGACAACCATCGAGGTTGACCTAAGCCTTGTTGACCCCGATCCACGCAACCCTAACAACATGACCGATGCGTTACGCGCCAAGCTCGCTAAGTCGCTCCAACGGCCATACGGCCAGTTTGATGACATCAAGCTACGTGACCACCCAACAAGGCCAGGCCGTTACATGCTGATCGGCGGCCATCAGCGTGTCACTGTCATGAAGGAGTTGGGCTGGCAGACAGCGACCGCAAAGTACGCCGGCCAGTTAGATGACAGCTACACCCTGGAAATCATGATCAACGACAACGAGTTACGGGGTGAGCCGGACCCGACTGCGACCGCGTTAGTGGTCGCTGAGTTAGAAGACCTGCACACGAAGTTGGGTGACCTGGGTGAGTATCGGGACGCGTTAGCGTATACCGACGAGCAGCGTGACAACCTGCTCTCACTTGCAGCCAGCCTTGACGATAGCAGCAGCTTCCTGGACGACGTTCTCTATGGTGGCGGGGACGAGGAAGGTAGACCGGAACGCAAGACGAGCGCGGAAGTCGTGATCCGGTTCGGGTTCTCCGATGTCGCACTCGCTCGCGAGTGCATCCAGAAGCTCTGGAAGCTGCTCTATGACTTCGGTGAAGTTGGCGATAAGCCGAAACGGAACTCACTCAAGATACCCGTAGAGTTCCTGGGCGATGCGCTGAACAGACTGCTGACGTATCTTAGCACTTGACGTAAGGGGCCTGGGGGCCTATTATGGCAATGGAGTCGCCGATCAATAACCCTCTCTCGATCACATACCCCTACACCACCCCACCTACCACGCCGCATTGGTCGGCGACTCCGCCATACAACTGGGTGTAGCGTAGCCTGGAGAACGCGGCTGCCCTGGGAGCAGCAGATCGTTGGTTCAAATCCAACCACCCAGACCACTTGACGTTCAGCGGGTTCGCATGGTATAGTTCTTCTCGGTGTTCCTTTCGGTAGATCACGGCATGAGGCCACACCTGGGCGGGTGTGGCCTCACTCTTTGTACTCACAGTAGGTGCAATTGTACCCTATTCAGGCCCAATGGGGCCGTCGAAGTCCCAACCGTGGATACCGAGTACCCAGTATTGGCTACCATCGGGAGCGTTCAGCTCGATCATGTTTAGGTCTGGTGACTTCAAGAACGCCTCAGCCATTTTACGGCCATCCTCCCCACCTTGGATGATGAGGTCGCTCCCATCCCCTCGTCGCGACTTGCGATACAGGTCTGCAAGTCGGCTAAGCGTGTATTGGGGCACTTGTGGGGTTCGCGCCATGTTGTTACCACTCCTCCCACGGATAGACGAGATCGACTTCGTAGTTAGCTAGCCAGCCGTTTACCATCTCACCGGACGAGTAGTAGCGTGGGTCGCTACCTCCGAGTCGCTGGTCGAACACCTCGTCTATGGTGCGGAACCGGATCGTGTAGGTCTCGCCCTTGCTTTCAAGTGTGCCCCAGTTACCGGGCCGGACGCCGGGCACCCGATAGCTAGTGAAGCGGAAGACACGGCGTGGAACTCCAAACTTGTATGCTAGCCACCAAGCAGCCTGAGCGCATTGCTCGTAAGTATTGAGTCCTGTGTTCACGATCCACCTAGTTCTTCGTTCACCTACATACCATTCGTAGTCCGGGTCTTCCCACGACTGGGGGAACGCTAACCGAACCCCAATCGGGGTGGCCTCGTAAGCTGGGTCGTTAGCAATGGGTGGTGCTGTCCCATAGACCTCTTCCCACTTACGAAGCATACCGGAAACGATGAACTCGTTCCTGTATTCCGAGTAGTCAAGGTCAGTCGTTAGCTTCCCAATGATGGGGAACTTGGTTGGATCGTCTACCGTGTCCCGTGTTCGTTCGACGAACGTAGCCTTGTTCTCGTCAACGAACCGGCGTGAGTACTGCGGCTGATAGTAGAACTTGCCCTCATCGTCAAAGAACATCTCCCACCAATGGCCGCCCTTAGCATCATGGATACGCTGCACGAACGAAGACATCGACTCACCCATCTCCGGCATCCACGTTGGTGAGGTCGCTTCGTAGTCAGTTAGGAGCAGTGTGCTAACACCGTAGTAGCCGGGCTCCTGGTTAGAAGCCGTAACGACCTTCGGGACCGTCCCGTCCATTGGCATGTCGATCTCTGAGTGATCGAGTCGTGCCTTGTAGCGCATCAGATACCACAGGCCAACGTTGTGGAACTTGCCATCGAGCGCGAACGAGATGTGCGCGGACAGCAAGTTGTAGTCAAGCCGCTTCCATCGGTCCTCTAACTGGATCGTTAGGTGCCGCTGATGCGCCCTCGTGTATTGGGTGAGATCACCGCCTGTCCCAATATTCGCCGGGTAGTCCGCTGGCTTGTAGTCGTACTCGGTTGTCGCTGTGCTATGTGGACCAAGCACCTCTTCGGTCGCATGGGACACATAGCCCCGATATATCATCGTATCGTCCAGGTAGATGAACACAGGTGCCGCGTCCGTGCGGAGCAGGTGGTTATACTTGCCATCTGTGTTCCGCAGAATCGCAGTTCCGGTCCGACGCCTATCGTCCAGGCTCTTCCGTATTCGTAGCTCGATCACGTCTTCCGACGCGTCCAAGCGTTCCGATACAGGTGGCGAGTCATACGGCAGACCCGTCAACGCAACCATGCCCAGGAATGGGGTGCGTTTCAAGTTGCCGGTCAACTCGACCTTGTAACGAAACTCATCGACTGGTAGGGCACCGGAAGTCAGGGCTGCATACGGCGAATCAACCTCTACAATGGTTGTGGTAACATCTGTGCCCTGCGTTGTCGTTCCAGGTATCTGGCCCTTGAGGTGGTTTGTCTCGCCTGGATTAGTGATCGCGTTCGAGATGTTGGGGTAGACCTCGGGTATCTCGTCTTCTTTCTCGACCGCCTTGCCAATGCTTAGCTTACGGCCAATGAGGTAACCGGACGCAGGATAGACAACGGGCGCGAAGTACGCAACGCCAGCGCCCTTGAACCCAACGGATACCCTACCCTGCCCATAAAACGCGTAGTCAACTTCCTGCTCCCACGCGGCCTCGACCGTTGGCAAGTCCCACGCAGTGACCTGAATGCTACGTCCACTGTAGAGGTCGGTGATGTTGATGCTGACTGGTGGCCGTGGTTCAATCATCAATGCAATTGGTGTTCTGGCCCTACTGCCCGCGCCCGAGGGTGGTAGCACCTGACAGTAACTCTGCACACGCCAGAGCGATTCCTGTGACATCGGATCGCGCGGATCGCGCGGCTCATAGCCGTGTAGGCAGACCCTATCCAGTTGATCGCCAGTTGTCAGGTCAATGGACCACTGGGCTGCGTGGAATGGGTGGGCGGACGAGCCACCATACGTCGTTGCTGAGTCCTCCGCTACTACAGGAGGGACGGACCCCCACAGTATGCGTAGGAATGGGAGTGGGTTAGCGGTCTGAGCTATGGGTATCTGGTGGCACCAAGCAAACACCACGAACGGCTGGTTCGCAGTCAGTAGCTCCTTAGTTGAGATGACACCCATCTTTGGGACGTGTGTCGCCTCGTAGAGCGTGTTGGACGATTCGGATATGACCTGTGCAAACAGGTCTGGCTTACAGACTGAGAGGTCACCCTCTAACGCAATGTCCTCGGTCGCTAGGACAGTCATAGACTCACCGGTGATTGGGTCACCTGTGAGCGGGCGTAGCTGACTTGGTATCCACGTCGTTGGACCACGGTTACCGTATGAGAAGCCGTGCTGCAAAGTCACATAGCCAAGGTCACTTCTGTAGGTTAGATTCGAAGACTCTTCATACAGGCCCTTTGGTACGATGTATGGGATGCGATCCAGAACAGTCCCTGGCATCGTATGGTAGTCTTCAGGCGTCGCGATGTAGACCTTGAGTGCTTGTGGGTCAGCCACCTAGCTTCGCCCCCCAATCGTCCGTATTCCTGGGCTGCTCATGAAGACGTTAGTCATCAGGTTGACCGCCGCCTGGTAGATCTCAGGCGCATACGCCTCTGGCCCACCTGGGAATGTGACTTCTAGGATGATCCGGCGTGAGTTGGGGTCACCCATGATACGAGCCGTGTCTATCTGAGCCATGAGCGGTCGAATGTATTCAGCGGTTGCACCAGACGGCCCACCGAATATCTCCAGTCCCATCTGGGCGATTGGTGACCTAGCTATGTTCAACTGCTTACGCGCCTCATAGCCGGCCTGCATAGCGCGGTATCCCTCAGTTGTCATACCAACGGCGAAGTAGTCCGCAGCCTGGGCGAAGGCGTTCTTCATGATCTGCTCTTGCGAGGATCGGTACCTTGGGTCCAAGTAGAACGCGAGCGGGTTATTCATGCCCAGACTTTGGTACATGGACTGTATCATGCCTGCGCCAGCGGACCCTTCCTCCATGTAGCCAGCCCGTAGTTGCTGGACGTTGAGGAAGCCTTCACGGCCAGCTACGATGCCACGCGCTTCGAGACCTTTCTCGGCCTGCTTCACGCCTTCCATCTCGGCCAGTGCGGCCAGGTATCCTGCGCTCCGCATGGGGTCTACACCTGCGGCGGCTGCCTTCAATGCTTCGGTCTCTATGACACGCTGCGCGGCTGACCGGCGGTAAGATAACGTGTTCCGTTCCTCAGCGATTGCTATGCGTTCGCCTGAGAGTTGTTCGTAGGTGCGACCGAACTCGCCGCGAAACCCACCCATCCCAAATGCGCGTTCCCCGGCAAGTGCAGCCGTCGATATGGCAGTGGCTGCGATAGCGGAGTAGAGGTCACCAGCCGCCTTATCGAGTTCCTTCCATGACTCATTGAGGGCTATCGCAGCAGACCTAAGCGTTTCGAGTGAACGCGTATACTCCGTCTGGGCTTGGAGCATCTCTTCCGTGCCCTCACCCAATCGAGCGGCTGGATCTGTTAGCTTCTCGTACGCCCGTTTCGCCTCGTTGAGTGCCTGTGTGTACTGAATCATAGCGGTGCCTGGCGTCTCAGCCGCGCCAAAGACACCAGTTGCACCCATACCATGCCCGAGAAGTTGCTGCTGCATGGTTTGACGCTGGAGGCCAAGTTGACCTGTGTACTGGTGGAACATGTAAAGGCGGAGTTTCTCCTCCTCCGCAGCACTATATGCTTCTCTGGCAGCTTGGGCCTTTCCAAGCTCTGCGCTAGCTTGCGATCTTGCTGACTCGGAGGCAAATCTATATAGCCTAGCTTCCTCATGTATACGGTCGCGTTCCGATTGAGGCGTGGTGGCAGTTATAGAGCGGAGGAGCTGGGCGGATTTATTTGCCAATCCAGCAGCCGAGCCCATCCACTGGTCATATCCACCCATATACGCGGATTCGCGCTCTTTCGCTTGCTGCGAAAGTGCCTCCTGATACCCATACTGGCTATATATCGAGGCTCCGCGAGCCCGATGACCAGCAGCCACATCTTGGTTCAGCGCGAAGATCCTACTTACAGCATCATACTGCTGTTGCTGACCCAAGAGCGCAGCCTGAGCTGCTTGCGCCTCCATACGCTGTGCCTCTGCAGTGTCTGGGGCATTCCGTATTTGTGCACGTATCAGAAGAGGTGTAGTCACTGCCCCTACGACCCCCGACTCAGCGTTGACATTCTCTATAGCCTCCCCCCTCATTGCGTACATCTCCAATGACCCACCATACCCGCCGCCAGCCGGCTTATTGTATTCGGGTCCAACCTTCTCACGAATCCCCATAATGAACGTCTTGATGGTTTCCATGTTGATGTTGATGAGGCGGTTGTATTCTTCCCGTAACGCCAACTCATCTTGCATTACCTGGGTTAGCTTGTCGTATAGGTCGTTTCGAACTGTGAAGTAGGATGGGTCACTCTCTGGCATTGAAACGAAGGAAGCGAACAGTTCCGCCGCTTCACGAGTATGCTTAGCAAGCAGTTCCTTCGCTGAGAAGATAGCTAGCTCGGGGGTCGCGGAGAACGTGCCGAACGCACCCATACGAGCCATAGCCTCTGGGTTGGCGCGAAGTTCTTCTGCCCGCTCCGGCCCTAACCCCATTGCTTTGAGCAGTTCTACCGACACGGTAGAAGGGCTTATGCCAGCCTCACGGAGCGCACGTTGCAGTTCGAGGTTCCCAAGGCCAGTCATAGTTGTCATGCCGCGTCCAGGCAAGGAGCCGCCAGCGGCTGTTTTAATCATTGCAAGTTGCCGCTCAACGAGTAGCCTATCAGACTCTACACCGGCTATTTTCTCGCTAGCTGCACTTGCTCCCGCCTCTGCCATCCCAGCCCCCTGGGATATGTCATACCCCTCCGTGAACGCCTTGATAGCGGGCGATAAACCAAGCCTCTGGGACCACCGGCGGTATCTCCTATCGCGGCTAGCGGCTGACAACCTACGACGTGCCACTCTCATCTCATCCTCTAGAATGGCTCGTCTCTGCTCAATGGTAAGCTGTGATACAAACTCTTCGGATTTACCAAGCATCAATGATCGGCCAGCCGCCTCTGGTATATCCATCGTCTCGCCCGAAAGAAATCGATACTTCGACAGATTAACTAGCCGCTCGGTGGATCTGATCTCCCCGCCGGGTCCACTGGTTATGAATTCAAGGTGCTCGATGAGTGCCTTTCGAGCGTTCTCGGAATCTAGTGTGTATTCGGACCCGATAGCACGAGTATAGGCGATCGTATCTCGTGTAAACTGCTCCTTGCCTTGTGGGTTCGTGACATCGTAGTCCGCTACATTGGGGGCTCCTGGGTTGGTCATGGCTTGCCGCTTAGCGTATTCAGCAGCACTCTCGATGACACTGTTCTTTAGCTCTGTCATCGCGGCTGCTGTCGCCTCTGCGCTAACTTGCAATGCACCTAACGCAGCGGTTAGGCCAACCCCAACGACTGGGTTAGCCATTGTGATACCCATGAGTCCTGCACCGACTATACCGGCCCCAAGCAAGCCCCCGGTCGCTGCTCCCCCCAACCTAGCGGATGAGATGCTGGATTCCAACTCGTCTATCTTCTCAGATAGGCTGTCCATTGCTGCTGTGTTGCCAGTGACGGCTGCGATGCTTTTCTCCGATTGGAGACGAGCGATCTCGTTTTCGGCCTCGGTTGTCCCGCCCATCGCTATACCAGCACCGATACGAGACCCCATCATGCCACCCAGCATGCCACCGATAATGGGAGACATCGCAACGCCGATACGGCCAGCGCCAGCGGCCTGGTTACGAATGAACGCAGCCTGATTCCCCCAGAACTGGCGAACACCATTCGTACCCCCACCGATGTTCTGCAATGTAGCAGCGTATGGGCTAGCAAACGCCCCCAAACGCGTGGTCGGACTGATTGGTACTGCTCCGCCTGTTGGTATAGTATACGGGCCTTGTCTCGCTACTGCCGCCATTGCTGCGGACGCGGAACCACCCGCTACCGCCCCACCAGCAGTCGATGCGGACGCAGCCACGTTGTTCTGCGCGACCGCTGCCTGATTAGCTGCAGCGGCCAGCATCTGATACGAACGCACACCCAACATCAATGTGCCGAAGAACCCAGTCAGCGCACTCGCCATTCCACCAAACAGGAGTGTTCGACCAATAAGTGCCTTAGTGACGGCATCCCAATCTCGGAACCCACGTATCAGGTTCGTTATGTCCTTGATTGTTGGAGTCAGTGTCCTAGCTAGATTGTCTCCAATCTCACGGCCTAGGATGGTTATGTTGTCAATCAAGTTTGAGATGACGCCATCGAGCGTCTTCATCTGCTGCTCCATGAGTCCACTGAACTTCTGGTTCGAGACCTCACGGAACGCCTTCAGCACCAGATTAGGTGGTGCCTGGTAGATGTCGCCCTCATACCCAAACCGCTGCAGCATCTTCTGCTGGATCGTGCCGGTTGGCATTCCATAGGCCCTCAGAGTAGCCAGACCGACCCCAACGTTCCCAACCTTGATCTGGGCTACCGCCTGAGCCACGTACTCTAGCTCTGATCCGGTCGCGCTCGCTAGGTCACCTATCGTGCGAAGGTAGCCCATGACCTCCTTGGCAGTCATACCATAAGCCTGGAGCGCACGGCTTGAGCGTTCAACTTGGGTGTACTGGAATGGGGTGACGGCAGCGAACTCCATCATCTCTTTGATGTGCTTGTTAGCTTCGGATACTGAACGAGTGAACACAGTGAACGCAACGCGAGCTTGCTGGAGGTCGGACGCCATCCGAGCGGCCTTAGCACCTAAGGCTGCCATCGCGCCCCCACCTGCGAGCAGCGTGTCGTTGAACAGGTCCCACTGTGACAGCATACGCCGGTCAGGTGTTGCACCATGCAACGCTTCTGCTAGCCGACTCACCTGGCTAGCAGCACGGTTGATTCCACGATAGGTAAAGTCTATCTGTATCTGTTCTATTGGGTGCAGCACAAGAGCACCCCCTTGACCGGGTTGGTCTAGCGGATGGTATACTTATATTGGATGATGAATCCTGCCTGCGAAGACGAATAACGGTGCCTACTGTCCCCAAGACGCACGGCACCGTTTTTCATTGTGGCTTACCGAAGAAGCGGGCGCGTTTCTTCGATGCTGCTTGCCCCTCGTCCGATTGGCCGCTACGCAACGACACCCCGTGCGCTGACAGACCAAGACCGGAGAGACCCCCTAGATCGGACATCAGCGTCTCCTTACGCCCACCTTCTCCGTATCGCCACTTATTGCCACAGACGTAACACTCACGCTCAACCTTACGCCATTCCGCATCGCATGTGGGACACAATGTGTTCTCAAGCGCCTTACGTTCCCGATACAAGAAACTGGCTATTCGCCAGTCCAGGTGATCGGGTTCTACTGGGTTGCCATCCTCATCCCTTACGAACTCGCAGGGGAGTCGTCCGAGTTGGAAGAGGCAGACTTCCCAGATTCTGAGGGTCTGGGGGTCTGCTCGAAGAAGTTTCCCAACTGGTCGTCCGTTAGAGCATCGTTACCGACATCGCCCCACTTGAACTTCTCCACGCCGACCATGCTAGCGTTCTCCATCGCGCTCTTCAGCACGAGTCGCATAGCAGAGTCGCGGAACTCCTCCATCATCTTGTCGAACTCTTCCTCGTATTCACCGTCGATGAGTGGTCGCATGAACGAGGTAACACCGTTGTATAGCTCCTGAACTGAGCTATCTAGGATGCGCTCGTATATCTTGTCCCACTCTACATCGGGTGCATGGCCGGAGATGGCCTTGATCGCACGGATGAGTTCACTCGTGATTGCCGCGTCCGCATCCTCAAGCTGCTTGATGTGCTGCGGCGTGAAGAGCGGCTGGCCCTTCTTGTCCACAACTCCATATCGTATCCAGAGTAGCTCTGGCTTAGACATGGAGCCGTTATTGCCCTGCTGGAGTGCTGCCTCACGCTGGTAGGCCATCAGGTCCTTCCAGGACAGAGCCTGTAGCGTGACCTGAATTGCCTTGCCACTCACATAGATCGTGTATGGCTTCTGCTTACGTGCAGTAATGGCCGAGAGGACATCATCTGCCCTCTCAGCCATCACATGCTCATGCCGTGTCTCTTCGGTCGTAGCGGGCTGCCCTGGGGCAGTAGACTCTTTACTCATCAGGTAATCCCCCTAGTTGTCGTCCTTCCGAACAGGGAAGGTGGTCGTCTTGTCAGGCACGATCTTCTTGCGGCCCTTAGCGAGCATACTAGTAAGGGTCGGCCTTGGCTGTGGGTTCGGCTTGATCCGACCCCTAGTAGCCACCTCTATAGGAACCGACGTGCCAGGCTTCATGCCTGGCATAATGATCGCCGGGCGTGGCGTATGCTCGTTGATACGGAGACGTGGGTTGTTGTCTATTGCTCGCTCACCTGCGTGTTTCCCACTTTTCAGGCGACTTACATCCGACAACTCACGTCGTTCCCCGTAGCCTGGTTCCTTATCGGCTTGGGCTAGTGGTCGGCCAAGCCATGCTAGTTTACCCATCAGTATCACCCTCTCTAGCTAGGTGGCGTGATGGGCGGGTTGGCAGTCGTGTCCGGCCCGATTTCGAGTGCAGTGCCGTCGATGTAGATTTCGCGGCGGCCCTGGAACGTAACCTGGTCGGTCTGAGCTTCCTCCCCAAGTGGATTGGCGATGTCACTGTAGGTACACCAACCAGTGATCGTCTTGCCGTCGATCACCATTTCGAACGAGACATCCTCGAAGCTGGAGTCACGAACCTTCTCAAGCCAACTCGTGTTACCAGACTCCTTCAGACCCTCAAACGAGATGGTCCAGGTATAGTGGACCGGACGGAAGTCCCTGCCAGAGTCCATAACAGCGGTCGTGTCCACGGTGTCAACGGTAAGCCGAATGTCAGCCCGCCGATACGTCGCAAGAACGCTCACGCCGTCAAACTCAAGTAGGGTAACGTCACGTCCCACCAACCGAGCGGTATAGGCCATGAGTCACTCACCTCCCTTGGGGGACCTCAAAGTCACCCCAGGTTACGCATGGCATCGTCAATGGCCTCCTCGACGACGCGGCGTTGTTGCTCTACGGCCATGCGTTCGCGCTCCCAGGCGATACGAGCTCCGTTACTACTTGCCGTGATAACCCGTGCGCTCCCACCGTGGCGAGCCAAACCATTGGCAATGTAGGTCCCCATCTCTGGGGATTGGATTAGCTGGTGTCGCCGCGCTGCATCCCGTAGAAGTCGCTTAGCTAAGTCGCCCGTCTTTACCTTCAACTTCATAGTAACGACGCCTCCTTAGCAACCTTCTTGAACTTAGGCCGTTTCACACTCTGGTCATTCATTGTATCAGCCGTTGACCGCTTACCTTCTCCTGTATCCTCCGCGTTGATACTCGCACCTGTTCGAGCCGCTGGTGTGCTGTCACCAATCGGATCGACATAGCGTAGATGCGCCGACTCGGGTGGGTCCTGCTTGTTGAGTGATCTAGCAGTCCGTATATCGCCTTCGATATTGGGTGCTTGACCATACTGGTAGGAAGTAGGACCAGAACGCGCGAGATCGAGTAGCGATGGCTGCTCGTTCGGCTGCGATGGTATTGGTGCTGCCGCAGGCGTGTTGACGGGCGCTACCCCACCAGTCCGAGTTGTATCGTCCCGCTTCCATCGTGTAGTCCGCATCTGCTGAAGCATCATTTCCATCATGCTAGCCAGGTCTTGATTGCGAAGATTCACCCGTCTTTTGTCCAGCCAATTAGGTATAGGTTTGCCCTGCGGTGACGACACTGGCGGCTTGGCTCGCTGTGCTGCCTTATTCCGTAGCGCCATCGTAGTGGCAAGCGGACGCTGTGGAACCTCAATCGGAGTTTGCCGTCCGAATGAGTCACTGGCTGGTCTGTTAGCTGGAGTCCATCCACCTTCACGCTGTATCGGTTTAGGTGGCGGAGCCTCCATAGGCAACTGTATCGGGGCGCGTGACGAACGAGCCCACCTGCTAGAACGGCGTGGCTGGCTGTCCGGGCTACGCTCGAACTTAGCATCCCCGGAAAGCCTGCTGAAGAACTTGTCCGCCTTGTTGTAGAACCGACTCCACGGGCTCTCGTCCTCGCTCCTGCTTACCCGCCCACCAGACGCCCTGTAGTCGCCCCTGTAGTCGCTACTCGTCTCATCCTCTGCCGCATCGTATGGCTTAGGCTCTTCCTTCGGCTTAGCCCAGTTATACCTGGACGGATCAGTCAACAATGGCCTTGGATTGCGTGGCCGACCCGACCCGCTGCCCTCTTCATCGGGTGGAAGTTCTGGTCCGCCAGACTTGCCCCACGGCGAATAGGGCAATGAGACAGGCTTACGCGGCAGGTTCTTCCACATTGGCTGGGCTGCGGTAAACTTGCGCTCCCCGTCTGTGGCCTCCTGAGATGGGCCTTCGATCTCGCGTAAGTCCTCCACCTCGGCCTGTGGTTCCTGGGACTTCTGAGGCTCTGGTTGCTGCTCCGCTTCCGCAGAGGGCTCGTTAGCGCCAGGCCCAGCAGCCGACTTATCGCTGGATGGTTGCTGCGGTCCGGCTGGCTCCTCGGCTTTGGGCGGCTGCTCTGGCCCAGAAGGTGGGTCTTGCAACCCGAGTGCGGATGGTCCAACAGGTGCCTCCTGCTTGGGCGGCTCTGATTTCTTAGGATCAGGTTCAGGCGTGGCTTTAGGAGCTTTAGGAGCTTTAGCTGCTTCGGACTCACGAGCCTTACGGGCGAGACGGCCACCAGTAGCCGGTGCTAGATAGTCATGCGCCGGGTCATGGGCAGCCTCACCAATAGTATGACCGATGACCGTGCTGAGTATGTCCCTAGCAAGCGGGTTGGACGCCTTCTCGCTGTCTTCGAGGTGCGGCATCGTCTTGTACAAGAACTCACGATGCGCCTCCTCAAGAAGGGGGCGGTCCTTTTCGTCGATCTGGCTATAGAGGTCCCTAAGCGCGGTGAGGTTCTTGCCCGTAGTACGCTGAATTGCGTCCTCTCCACTGAGTATCCGACCCCAAGTAGTGCGAGATACCTTGTCGCCCGTTAGGGAGGTATACAGGTTGCCGAGCTTCTTCTTGTACTCTGCAACAGGGCGAGATTCCCCACCCGAAAAGAAGACGCTCTCAGCGTTTACCCCGCCGCGTTCCCGTCTACCCTTATACTCGTCGGAGATCAAACGATCATACGCATCGCGTATACGCTTGTCCCTGTCGCTATCGCCCGAGGGGGCTGTGATACTGGCAGGCCTGTCTTCCTTCTTCCTGAAGGTGGCCCGCTTCTGGGGTTCCCTCTCGCTAGATTCATCGTCGCTACTGGCAGCACCAGACGCACTAGCATCATCAGCGGTGCTAGGTCCTGGTCGGGTGTATCCAGCAGGTGCGTTCTTGCTGTTGGCTACAAATGCGGATGGGCCCGACTCGGCCTTCTTCTCAACTTCCTTCGGCTTCCCAGGATCTTCCGCCATTATGTCTAGGAGAGTCTTATCACCTGGTGTATCGTATAGCTTCTTCGGCTTCTTTGGCGTCTCGTGCTGCTGAACTTCGTCTGGCAACCCACGCAAGAACTCTGCTCGATGCTCTTCCCAGGCAGCCCGATCCTCCGCAGAGTGCCCCCCACCATAACCACCCTTACGCGGTAGTGGGCTTATCCTCGGTTCGTGGATACCCATATCTCGGAGTTCCTCAGCCAGCGAACGGACCTCGTTTCCAGATGAGACCGCATTATAGAGTTTGTCCGCAATCTGACGACCCCACCGAGGATATGTTGACCCTATTCCATGCACTACCTTGAGTGCGGAATCGTAAGCCTTGCGAAAATCTGGGAGGCTACCTGCCCCACCTTTGATAGCCTCGCGGAGCGCCTCGATATGCTTCTCAGCCTCTCGAATCTTCTGGTCTATCGCCTTAGGTCTACGGGCTTGCTCTAGCGGGCCCCACTGGGTGACGAGGCTATCATATCCAAGGAGGGACAATCCTGGCAGGTTCATGGCCGTGTCACCTCCGGGAAGACCTCACGCAACGCACATTCTACATCGAATGACGCTACGATACGTTCCCTGTTGTACTTCCTGCACCACTCGTCCCACTCGTTCTCGAATGTGGGGTTCGTGATGTGCGCGTTGAGTTTGATCCCCGTACCTAGATACGCCCAATCCAACTCCAACGCGTTCTTCAACGCCTTAGCCCGTGTCTTCACGACTATGTACGGGTTCTTGCCTCTCGAACTCAAACGCGTCGGCGGGAACGGGGCCTCGTCAGCGTCCAGGATCGGGTCCCTGAGCGCCACGTAGTAGATGCGATACACCAACGTGATAAGCTGCGCCTTCGGGCCGTCTAGCTCCGTATCGTCGCGTTCCGGGTCAATGTGGACACTTGGTAGGTAGTCCGCGCCCCGTTGCAGGAACGCCTCATACGGACCAATGCTCCACGAGTTGACATTGAATACGTCGATGTAAGAGCCGTTATCGCCCATAACGGTGATGGTGCCGACAGGGGATGCTGTAGCCGGATAGGCAAGGCCCATCGTCCGCAGCATCCCCTTGACAATCTCGTTATACGGCAGCGTCCACATATCGCTCCTACAAGGCCGGCGTCCGAGCAGCCGGGATGTCACTCACAACGGCCAGGATCACACTGTTCGTGTTAGCGGTCGCAGCCCACGCAGTGGTCAAGAAGGTCAGGATACCTGTATCACTGGCTGCGAGTTTCAGATAGCTCGTGCTAGCCGGCCACAGATCACCAGCCGCAACGGAGCTCATATTCCACGCGGTCTGCGCCTTAGTAGCCGCGTTCCCATCTTGATCGGTGTAACTGATCGTGATGGTGTTCGAGTTCCCGCCCGTCCCGATAGCTAGCACCTCGAACTTGAGGTGATCGCCTGGCAGGTCGAAGTGGGTCGTGTTAGGCGTGATCGTGTCGATGACCTCGACCGTCCCACCAGCCGCGTTCGTGATGCGAACCAACGCCAGTGGCGGCTGCTTCACAAGGCCCGAGAGCCGGCTGGACGAGTTGTAGACCTCGGTCGGAACGCCACGGAACCAAGTCGCGACCGGTGGTGTGACAACGGTGTCCTTGGTCCGCTTCATCTGGATGTAGTAACGGGGCACCAAGTCGGTCGCGGCGTAGTAGTTACCGCCTGTATCAACGTTAGTCATCGCCCAGTCAGACGGTGGGGTGAAGGTAATGATCTCACTCGCACACATGCCGGTCGTCCCATCCACAACGGTGAGCGTGTTGTAGGTCGTCCCGCCCGCCGAATAGGTGAACTCCACATCGCAGTCGGCACTCGCTTTCGTTCCAAGCTGGACCGCAATCGCACTAACGGGCCGATTGAACCCAAGCACAACACAGGCATTATCGGAAGCGAAGATGGCTACGTCCGAAGCCCCAACGTCCGCAGCATCGGTCGTATCGTCCGTCCACGAGCCCGCAGTCCCAACATAGCAAGCGTTCGGTGGGATAGTGCCGTGGACGGGTGTAAAGACGCCTGGCGTCAAGCCGGAGCTATTCTGGAGTGCGTTCGCGCTAACCGCATACGCGACCTCCGCGAAGTAGGGGTGCAGTGACGCCCCCACAGCAGCCAGGTAGGCCGCAACGTTGGCGTACTCACCCCCGTTCTCACTTTCGATGTAGCTCTTGAGGTCTTGATAGAACGCCTTACGAGCAGTGTCCGCGATCATCGCCTTGACCATTGGGTTCTGGTCAATCACTACACTGGTATCATGCTGATACCCGTGTCGATGCCAGTTCTCCGGCATCATGGCCTGGTCCACGCGATTGGCTGCGCTACCAAGTGCAATCTCTGCATCCGGGTCGCCGAGAGCGTCAATCAAGTTGAACAGACTCTCACCCGACCAGGAGGCTTGCATGGTATCAAGCGCATTTAGCTGTACCTGGATTTCAGCTGCGATCTTGTCGGTAACCGACTCAATCGTCGTCTTGCTTAGCAGACCCATGATTTACCTCCTCCTCCTTCAGTGGGCTCACACGACCCGTATGACTGGCCGTAACGCCGCGTTCAACGTTAGCGACCACTTTTGCCAACGACCATCAGCCGCTGGTACTTCAACCAGGACAACATCACCTGGCTCAATCGAAATAGTGCGGGGGGCCCCGCCGGGGTCTAACCCCCCGCTAGTAGCCTTCGCTGGGGCCTGGGGGGGAGCCACCTCGAAGGCATCCTCGTCGATCTCGAACTCAAACGCCTCGGCGGGATCGACTTCTTCGGTCTTGTCGGTCTTCTTACGTGGCATAACGGCCAACCTCCTACATCTCGTCGTTCGCAGGTGGACTCCTGAAGATCAAGTCTCCAACCGTATGAGTCATCTGCGTAGAACGGTGTGCGTCACTCACATAGAAGATTTCGCCGGTCGCTATGCACACCAGTTTGTCATGCCGCTTGATGCGATAGTCGATGTTCGCCAACTTGTGTACACAAAATCGTCCAACTATCTCAATGCCCATGTCCTCATCCACCGGCTCCAAGTTCTCATCCAGTATGTAGTCCAACTTCGTGCTTATCTGGTGGGTTGTCTCCCCATACCGGATTGGGTGGACAAGCTCATCGTCGTGTATGACGGGCGAGACAATGGCCGGGATCGTTGGATATAGGAAGTGGCGCACCCAACTCATCCTAGTAGTCTCACCGTAGTCCAGGCCCCGATACGCGGAGTACCACTCGTAGGTCGTGAGTGAGGTATCGACGATCTGGTCATACATGACCTTAGCTTGTGCAAAGAGGGCAAGATTCATTACTCGTCCTCCTTGCCCTTCTTCTGCTTCTTACGAACAGCCATCATCAGGAGAGAAAACCCGGTCGATGGGACACCGGCTGCAGTCCCCATGCTAGCCTCACCCTGCTGCCCCTTGTTCCGTAGTCTGGACTCCTGTAGCACATTGTTGAGTTGGTTTGCTAGCATGGCGAGCCGTTCGGAGATCGTCTCTGCCGACTGCCCTAGCCGTTCAGAATGGACACGACCAGCGCCCCGGCTACCCATAGCGATATGAGTGCGGAGCGATCCAACACGTGCCCGGTCAGAGAAGCTCCCACGTCGTATACCCTTAGCCGTTGTGGACTTGAAGTAGTTGGATGACGCCTGCGCGTCCTTACGTGCCTTAGCACGTTGGGCAGCCATCACCTTAGCCTTGTTCTGCTTCTTGATGGTCTCGATGTGCATACCCGTAATCGAGATCATCTTCGCGCCCGCTTTGCCCTTCATGGCCTGATACGGACGCTTAGACCCCTTCGTTGGGTATCTCGCCATTCGAGCCCCATGCTCAGCCCTAAACTGACCTGCTCGACCGCTATAGCCACTAGGGCCTACTTGTCGGTAAGCCTGGTCTAAGACTGATTGCAGTGCGTCTCGATTGGCTTCGAAGCCGCTAACTACACGTTGGGCGGAGGTATCGCCCGAGGCCGCCTTACGACCATAGTGGGCCATTGTCTTACGGCGCAGGTTCGCCTTGCCTTCTGCATCCCACCTCATGTTCGCATTGACTTCATCCTCCTTGGAGGTGCCTAGGATACGGTGGATGAGGTCTTCCGCTGCAACCCTGTATCGTTGTGCCTCTGCGATCATCTCTGGCGGTGGCTGTCCTGTCTGGGATGCGATGGCTCGAATCTGGTAGCCGAGTTTCGCAGCTTTCATGCGAAGCTCGCCCGCCTTCTCGACCATCTGCGGGTCAGCCTCACGAGTGGGATCGAACTTACGGCCAATGGCCTCCGCCTTGCGTTTCAAGAGACGCGCACCGTATGCGGCGGCGGCCTTGTCCTGGAGATCATCGACCCGAGCCATTGCGCCCTGCACCTCGCGTGGATCAGCTTGACCCGACGCACGTTGCTTAGCGATATCAGACATGATGCCCTCAGCAACGTACATCTGCCGACGCCCGCGAGCCTTGTTGAACTTGATGTCTCGCTTACGGGGGTTAGCTTCTAGTAGCTGGGCCACGGTTGGCATGTCTAACTACCCCTTCTTCTTGAGCCAGGGCAGATTCAGCTTGCCCTTGTCCTCATCGTCCTCTTCCTCGGTATCCTCATCCTCTTCCTCTGGCTCCTCTTCGTCCCTAGCCTTCTTAGCCTTGTCCTTGGCCTTCTCAAGCATCAGACGGAACGCAGACTTTGAGGCTACCGACTGGTTGTGCCGCTTACGGGGCTTACTCATCGTGGGCAGTTCGCCACCGCAAGCCTGATACATACGGGCTGTAGTGCGTGTGAGAGCGGACAGCTTACCCATCTGGATTACCTCCTAGCCACTTCTGGATACGACGGCGAAGTTAGCTGTTCGGGATAGAAGCAGCTTCTCCACCTCGTCCGCGCGACTGCGATAGAACTCGACACCCTGACCTAAGTCGATGCTCATGCCAGTGTCCGTAAAGCTCTGAGCCAGGCCGGACTGACCAGCCATCGCATTGTAAGTCTCGATCAGGACGCACAGGTGGAAGACATCCAAGTCAGTCTTCCTGATCTTCGTGCTGGGCCGACTCAGTCTGACGAAGGTGTATAGCGTCTGGCTAGCGGTTGGGGGCGGCATCAAACGCAGGTAGTAGTTCCCGTCAACGCGTTCCTGCAAGTCCCAAACGCCCTCGAACATCTGGAGCAGGTGTTTCAAGTCTGCCATCCAGATGTACCCAATCGTTGGCTGATCGAACACGTAGAACTCACCAACATTCAACCCCCACCATACGGGCATCTGGGACTGGAACGTTGGACGCGACGTGAATCCACTCGGCGAGTAGTAGAGTTCACTTACGCCCAAGATGTCATAGGAGACGGCATCCTGAGTTACTGTAGCCGCCAGTTCATACTCGCCAACACCAGGTGTCGTGGCGATGGTGGTTGCAGCAAGCAGGGGCCGTATCTTTGAGTACCGGACAAGGCCAGCCATGATATGCCAGTCTAGCTGCGCGTCCGTAACCATAGCCACAGACGGAACACCCATAGCCCGCAGATACGACTTCAAATCTGTTACGCTGACGTATCCGATAGACATAGGTGGCTACACCCTATCCAGAAACAGCGGCAAGCAGTGCATCGGTCCTAGTGCCCCAGGTATTACCCAAGAGCATCTTACGTCGGTTCTTAGTCTTGATTGCGGACGCACGGAGTTCCGCTGTCTTCTCCGCACCCTGCACAACTGCGCTAATGAAGCCGTTAGCGGTCGCCGGCACTACCACTGCAGGTGTGAAGCCCTTGATGTCCTCACAACCAGACGCAACCACGTTCAGGCCGCAAGCTAGATACTCATACATCTTGATTGGGTTGACACCCTCGACCAGCTTAGTCTGTGCGAACGGGATGATGCCAACGTCCGCATTGACTCCGTATCGCCATAGCTGGTCGGTGTCGATCCAACCAAGCCAATGGATGTTGGGCGTGTTCGACACGACAGACGGAATCTGTGGCTTCGCGCCTATGATGTTGAACGTTGCAGATGGTATCCCATCGGCAACCTCACGCAGCAACGGCCAGTCGATCCAAGAACCGAACAAACTACCCCACATCACTACCGTTGGGTTCCCAATCTGCATATCGGCTGGTGCATCAGTGGTCTTCCCAATAGGGAACAGCACCGGATCGAATGCGTTGGGTATCAACTTAGCCTTCTTGTTGGCTGGCAATACACTGTCGAACTTCTTCTTGAGCCGCTTGCTAGTCACGACCACGACATCGCTATGCTCCAAGATGATTAGCTCTGAGTTTAGGAAGTTGTAACGACCCTGCTTGACGACCTCAACCCCGCGTGGGAGTGCAACATCGTCAAACTCGACCCAATCATCTACGACGTAGTAGACCGAAGTCCAACCCAACCGCTTCCGCGCCTCCTTAGCTACTAGCCCGTAAGCTGGTAGGGGCGCAGTCGCAATCGTCATGCCGCCCGGCCCTAACACACTAGCCTCAGTCACCAATCTCGTGACTTCCTCTAAGGCTACGTCCTGCACCTTGCCAGAGTGGAAGTTAGCCTCTAGCTTTGGCATTGTCCCACGAACACCTTGCGGAGCCGTGTATTCTGGGTGGCGCATCCCGCGTGGGGGTGGCAGGTGGGAGTAAAGAACCTTGTGGCCCATCTTTCCCAACTGCTTACTAACCTCAAGTGGTGTCTGGCCTGAGAACGAGCCGCCTGGAATAGCGGGCGTCATCATCAAGACAGGCATCGGGCCGTCCGACTTCTGCTCGGGCTTGAAGAGCACCTTCGACTCAATGATTGGGACTGGGAAGTCAGCCGTTGACTCCCCCGGCGCGTCAGCAGCAGGAACCTTCGTCTCTAGAACGGGCAAGTCTGGCACGTTGTAGTCCGGGTTTCGAGATTCCTTGAGACTCTTGGCCGTCTCGTACGGTAGAACCCCCCAGCCCTTCTTTGGGCTTGTAAATGCTGGCAGGATGAAGCGACCCCAGTCCTTCGGGTGCTTGGTCAAGTTCTGGACCGGCACCTCCTGCAGAAGTTGTGGATCAAGCTGTCGTCTACGGGGCACGGCGGGTGTCCCCCCTATTCGGAGTCAGGGAGGGTCCTACGTGTTAGTAAGACCCTCCCTGTAGGTGGTGCAACGTTCTACTTACCAGTCAACGCCGGTAACACCGGTTCTGATGTCCACACGAGCGAACATCTGCGGGATGACGACCTTCAGAGCGGACTGCTCCATGACACCCACGCGCTTGGTGAAATCGTTCGGCTCCGCGAACAGAGGAACGATGCGGTAGGTGAATGGGGCGTAGACAATGCCGCAGTCACTGAAGGTGTCGCCACGGGCGACGAGGAGGAGCTTGTCCTTGAACTTGCCAACCGCGCTGCCTGGGTAGTCGCGTCCCCACCAAGCGCACTTGATGACGGTGTAGAAGTTCTGGGGCGAGCCAACGACCTGGATACCGTGGGCGAACTCCCAGGTGTCGCGGGTCTGCTGGAACGCGCCAGAGGCCATCGTCCGCATCAGACGGTCGGTGCTGTCGGCATCACCAATGACGAAGGACGCCTCACGATACCTGGACTGGAAAATCTTGCTGCTGGCCCGCTGCACGTAGCCGTGAAGCTGAGCCTTCCAGTCACCTGGCTCCCAACCAGAGGGAGTGTCAGTACCGTAGGTGACGGTCTGGGCGTCGGACGCATCGAGCATCAACTCAAGAGCGTTGAAGTTGACCTCACGAGCGATGTGGTCGGCCATGCGAGTGATGTACTCACCAAGCGGATCGCGGTTGTGGTAAGCGATCAGCTTGTCCTCCATCTCCTGAGACCAGAACGCGGTCATCTTGCGAGGGCTGACAGAGAGCAGTTCCTCGACAAGCTCGAATCCCAGACGGCTCGCCTGAACGCCCTCACCAGGATCACTGGCTATGTTCAGGTCGTAGCAACCCACCTGGTAGAGGGTGGCCGCCGTAGCACTCACGCTGCCGGAACCGTCATACTTGTAGCCCAGGTCATTCCAATAGAAGAACCGGGTGTCCGGTCGGTCGACTGGATAGACCGCGCCCACACGCGCAAGCAGAAGCTGCGGGTAGACACGCGAGATGAGCGGGAAGATGAACGGCTGGCCCGCTACAACGCCGCTAGCAGCAGTGCTGCCGTCCGGCATAGCCTGATCGAGCCGACGGAACCCACGATCCCCAGCCTGCAGGAGATTCAGGTAGTGGGTCGCAGCACCCTGGTTCTGCTGCACCATGTTACGGAGCAGCATCCTGAGCCCAGCCTGCGGCGTCGCAGTCTGGAGGTAGGGGACCCCATCCTTGTTGTCGTAGATGAAGTCCGGGTCCTTGCTGACATCCCTAGCAATCGGAGCGCCAGCGGTGCGGTCCTGATTCAGAACCTTGCCCAGATCGCACTGGTCAAGGGCGGCCTGAGTGAGATAGTCTGGAATCTCCCAGATCGTCTCGGGCAGACGGCCATCGGGGCTGACCGGGGCGTCACTTGGGTTGCCGGTGTTGAAGCCGACGCCCTTGGCAGCGTGTTGCCACTTGCCGCCAGTGAGGGTGCCCACGAACTTACCGATGTCCTGCGTCTTCTCCTCGAACTCCGAGCGAGTCGCCACGTTCTGCAGCAACGACCTCGCGGCCTGCTGAGTCGCGGGATCAGGCAGGTTGCCGATGAAGGCCCGAACGTCGTCCTGGACGAGCCGCCGCTCCATCTCAGCGTTCAGACTGGTCATCTGCTCGAACGCGGGACCGACAGCCTGATCCAGCATACCGATCACCTCGTCCCGTACATCAGTGATCCGAACAGTGTTCGGGTCCGCGTTCTGGCGGGCGTAGCTATCGGGATTGTCGCCCGACTCGATCTGCTGCGGCCCCTTCTCAGTGCGGATAAGCTCGTACGTCTCCCGACCATCGTCGATGACGACCTTGTTCCCACTCTTCTTCACACTGGCAACCTTAGCCAGGAAGGTGGGCAGCCACTCATCGAGACCTGGATGCGGGTAGGGCTCCTTGATCCCGTTGGCGGTCGAACCGTCCGCCTCGGGCGTACGCGGCTTGTCGGCGAGCTTCGGACCGTCCGGGTCAGCCTGATCGAGATCAAGCCGGTCTAGCACCTCAGACAATCCCTGCACTAGCGCGGACTCGATGGCGTCGTATTCCGACTCATCGGAATCCTGGTCCAACGTCGCGATGTACTCACCAAGCCGCTCAAGGTCGCCCTCCTGGAAGATGGGCGCACCGAACTGGGACTTGTAATCCCTATCGGCCTGCTCCAGCATCCCGAGGGCCTCCTCGAACTCCTGGCGGCGATTAGCTGCGGCCATAGTTGGCAGCCTCCTAACAGATAGCCCCCGGAGGGAGCCTATTACACGGGTCAGTAAGCCCGTGGTCCAGAACCGAAACTACGGTTTGCGTTGGGAGCGCCGTATGGCCGCAGCATCGGATTTCTGACTTGTGGTTGAATCGACACCGGTCCCCTGCTCATCGCATTGGGCGGTGTCCGCATCCCTACATTGGGAAACTTAGGTTTCTGCAATCCCCACGGCTGCTTACCCTGTGGAGAGATCATGCTTAGCCCGCCACCACGACGGCCACCGAACCCACCACCTCCACCGAACCCACCACCGCTTCTAAACCCACCGCCCCCACCGAATCCACCGCCACTGCTGAATCCACCACCGGCACCGAATCCACCAAGTCCACTACCACCGAACTTGGATGGTGCATTCGCGAAGCCCTGTGCTGCCCCACCCAATGCATCAGCTATGTTCATCGGCGGATTGCCACGACCGCGCCGACTCCACTTGTTGAATCCATTAGGGAAGTTAGGCGGGCTGCTACCTCCACCGCCAGGTGAATAACCGCTGGATGGTCCACCAGACATTCCGTAGTATTGGAGCATGAGTTGACCGAGTGGACCTAAGTCTGCACTTGCAGCCATTGGGAGCATCTGTCGGGAGGTGTTAGCTTTAGGGTTCCTGCGTCTGCGTTTCTTAGCTTCGAACCGTTCGCGCAGCAAGTCCGCAGCACTCTTACCAAAACGGTCGGCCCAACCGCCTGTCTTACGCCGATCATCAGACCACCTGCGATTTGACTGACCAGGCTTGACATACTTCATGACGGTGGTCTCCTTGATCGCCCCAGTTGGTGAGTGCTTGATCGCCTTTCGCACGGAGTTCATGTCGTACTTCGAACTCTCATGCTTGTAGAGGTCAGGATGTATGCCAGTCTCTAACGCAATCTTGGGATCATGGGCTGCCGCCCGTATCGCCCGATCTTGCTTTGGTGTTAGCGGAACTGGCATTCCGTTACGCCTTCCGTCTCAGCGTTGGCATAACCCGTAGTTGCACCTTACGAGCCGAGTCGATATGCCGAACCACATCGTCGTGGGTTGCACTCTGGGTCAATCGGCCACGGCTGAATCCGGCACCTGGGGACGCGCCCCCGATGACCGCATCGAACGCCTTGCAGATGAAGTTCTGCACGATCTGGGCGCTCTTGCCACGCCATGTACCGGCCTGAGTGCTACCGAACCCACGGCTGCTCACGTCTACAGGAACACCGCTCTGAAGGATGGTGTGTAGGTCGCGGCCAGCGGACGTGTTGTAGATATAGCCACGCGCAACTAGCTCGTGCCCACCGTCTTGCCGCTTCATGGGTGCCCAGTCAACGCTAGAGAACAGGAGTGAAGTCTCACCCAACACTTCACCAGGGTTAGATGGGTGATCGTTCCGACCTAGCAGCATCTTGCCCTGCGCCATCGCCTGTAGCTGCGGCAGACACTGCTCCCAGATGTTCTTGGGGTAGACCTCGTTCTTCTGGCTTAGAACGTCCGCCACCGTCACGGGCATCTCGAAGCTAGCGACCGCCCACTTAGGCAGCCGGTTACCATCGAGCCCCTGCTCAAGAACCTGGGCCTCAGTCTCAAACCCACTCCAAACCTGCACCATATACTGCTCACCCTGCACCATGTAACTCCACTGTGCAGGGTTCGAGTCCGCACTCTGGCTGCCGCTGTAGGGCACACCGAGCGAAACCTCTGGGTTGGGGCTGGTTGCAGGTGCAGGTGGGTGATCGGGTGTGATGGTCGCCATGTTGGGTGTGCTGGCGTGTACCATCTCATGGACTATCGTGTTGACCGCTGGGTTACGTTCCCCAACTATGTCCGTGTGCGGGTTGAGGCCATACTTGTTCAGCACGTCCTCAATCGTATGGCCTTCCTGATACTCTGCCTTCTGGGGAATGAAGCCGTGATTCTTCAGCGTCTCGAAGAACGCACGAGCCGGAACACCAGCACTATGGCTACCCGCTGTGTAAACCCCAGGGTCATCTCGACTACCGGACAATGCCATAACCGGCACCTCCTAGTTGGAGAACGAAAGCCTCCAACTAAGAATGGTGCCGGTCGGCGTATACGTGGGCAATAGAAAAGACCTGTGCTACTTGTATACGAAGAGTTACCTACGGAGTAACTGCTCCTCCAGGTCCTCATCCTCGTCTAGTGGTTCGTCACCCTCATCGGGCGATTCCTCGTCTCCACCTTGTGGTTCTTGTGGTTCGCCCTGTTGACCAGGAGGACCATAGCCGGCTGCTTCGGCGGCGTCTGGGTTGTTGTAGGCCATAGCCTTCTGGGTCTCGTCCTCCATAGCCTTCTGGCGGTGTTCTTCCTGGCCGCGTGTGATCTCGGCCACAATGGAGTCTTGGTCGCGGTCCTGGAACTCTAGGACGTGTCGGACGAGGAAGTCTACAGTGAGGCCGCCCTCGAAGACTTGCTGTAGCTGGAGTGCAGCCTGGCCGAGTTTGACCATGATGTCGGCACGGGTGAGTTTATCCATTGTGGAGATGGGCGACCACACGATGTCGTAATCGTCATCGGTCGCTAGTACACCGTTGAGGTGCAACTCCATGTTGAAGAGCTTCTTGAGGCCGGCGGTCAGGGCTCTCTGTAGGGTCCTAACAACACGAGCGAACTGGACATCCTCACTGTCGGAGCTAGCGTTCTGGGGTGAGGACCCAGCCTTCTCTTCGATCCCCAGGTAACGACGGGGCACTCGTGACCGAGTGATGATCTTGTCCCGTATATGCAGGATGTCAGTGATGTCGGTGATGTGGGTTGCACTGCCCTCAAGAACCTGGATGTCCGTCTCGATGGGGGCAGCACCTGGCTGCAGATAGAAGAACTTGCTTACGTAGTAGTCGGTTGTTACGTCCGTTGGGTTGAACGCGGAATCTACCTTTCCAGCGGTCGATTGGGCTTGCCGTTTTCTAGTGATGCTGTCTTGGTAGTTCCTAATCTGGGCTTGCACCATCTCTGGATCGCCAGCCGCCTGGACAGCGACCGGTACCTTGTGGACTAGTTTTGGGTATGCCCGTGTGATACGCGCTAGGATGAGCCCCTCCTCAAGATACTGAAGCTTCTTCCAGTCGCGCCTCACATTCATGAACAGGCCAGACCCTTTGCCCCGAGCGCACTTCCCAACCTTGAACTGAACGATCTGCCACTCTTGGAACTCGATAGCTTGCTCTTTGCCTTGGAAACGACCCTTCTGGGTATAGCCCTCGATCCGGTTCCCCTTCTCATCAAACTTAGGCCACAACTGCCAAGATGGACGGTGATCGAATCGGGTGATACAGCCAGACAACGGCTCGTCAAACGTCCCACCGCCACCCTCCTGTTGGTAGGGTGACATGATGTTATCGTCGATGATGACTTCACGGAACTCGTTCCCGAACTGGATTGTGGCGCGTCCTATCTGCCACAACTCCTGCTCGTGCAAATCGAGTCGCTTGCACAGATCGTTGATGATGCGGGGTATAGCCTCTAGGTCGATGTCCGTCTCGTCCCGTGGCTTCCTGACCTGGATAGTAAACGGCTGTTGAAGATACTTGACGCCCCCACGCTCAACCCCGAGGGCAGCGTCCGCGATGGTATCCAAAGCAGTCGAAACGTAACCATCGTTCTCATCCATATGCGCCAAGTCACGCCAAGTAGCGTACTCAGTCTGCTCAACGGAGAACGCAGTGTTGATCATCGTGATCATGTCTGCGTTGAGAACGCCAACGGACGAGGTATCAGGGTATATCTGGTTCTCTGGAACCTCGCCTAGAGTAGCAGACCAATCTTCATACCACTCCCGAGACTTGGGCGCGGTCCGCGACCAGGGCTGATCCTTGGTGCCTGGCGAGCCGAACAGAGACGGGTCCGCCATGATGGCCTGCATGTCGCCAAACCCAAGCCTGGTATCCATGTCACTGGCCTGGGTTAGATAGTTCATAGGGTTGAGTCTGGACATGGCGAACAGTCCCTTCGGTTAGTGTGCAGTTTACCAGGAGCGGGCCGCTGCCGTCACGACCGTCCCAATAGAACCCATGTCCCCCACAGCCCACGAAGTAAACCATGCGGCCATAACCGTATCAGTATACGTGGACCCAGTTTCCGATGCGGTATACTCCAGCATCTCCCGTAGCCAGACAGCGACCGGATCAGTGGCTACAAGCGGTAACGGCCAAGATAGCAAGCACGTTGGGTTCTCCGGCTCAAACCCCCTAGCGAGTAGCTGACCAACAGGGATAACCCACTCACCTCGCGCCATCTGGGCTGCTAGCTGGCGTATTCCAAGCTCCTCGGACGGCTTGTTCACACGCGTGGTATGGAACGCTACAACACTAGCACCATACCGCATCAACTCGCGAACCTCGTCCTGCTTGCCTTCCCTAATCGCCCGTTCACTAGCGTTCTGGGCCCGATCCACAATCGACTTCTGAAACCCATTGGACTCAACCACAATAGCCCGATGCCGATGCTGACGCCAGTGCATGTAGAGTATCTCGTCGATCTCGTGGCTACGCCACTTGCCGCGAATGATGTCTACAAGCAACTTCTTGCTCTCTTCGGTAACCCCTACAGTTGTAATGACGTTGTAGGCTGCCTTATCGGATAGTGAGGACGCCACATCGACGCCGGCATACTTAGGTAGCGATTGGGTCATCTCTCGGTGCTCAGGGCTACCGTAGACGATGTTGGGGTCAAGTGATGGGATGAGCACTTCGTTCGGGAAGATGAGTTCCTCGTCCGAAAGCGGTTTCATCATGAACTGGCGGGCGAACATCCGATCATTGCGGAGTGACTTGCGTCTGGCCTCAAGGTTCTTCTCATTCCACCGCTCAGGCCAGAGGAAGTACTTCTTACCACCCCGAACTTGGTAGACTGGGTAGTAGAGCTTATGCCACGCGGGGTTGTTCATTAGCTGCATGGACAGGTCGTGTATATGCCACGGAGTGAAACAGTAGACGACACGCCCACCGTCCGACTCTAGCAGATTGATGAACGTCTCTTCAAACATGTCAATGATACGCGCCATACGAGCTGGCTGGCCTACAATGCTTGGCCCCATAACGTCGTCGCAGTGTATGTAGTCTGCTCGGCCACCAGTTGCAGCCGATGTAACAGATACAACTTCGACCGAATACTCCTTCTCGCCGTGTGCTGCGCCCGCAACCCGAAACTTACCACCAGTCCAAGGCTTACCGGGCCTCAAGTCTGGGAACACACGCTGGACAAGCGGATCGCCTTCGATGATAGACCGTATCTTGCCAGCGACCTTCTCACCCAACTCGTCTGTCTCAGTGACGATCTTGAGACGGAGTGTGGGGTCGATCCCTAACTCCCAGATGTCACGCCATGATGCTTGTTCGGTCTTACCATGTGCGCGTGGCAGTCCTATGAGCCCGAGCCACTGCTCTTGCACGTTTTCGGACCGTGGGATGAAGCGTTGCATCTTGCGATGGATTTTGCCTTGTAGGAACCGATTGCCGTGCCGGTCACGCGCAACATACTCAATGAACGCGTCGGGGTCCATACGAGCCGCCTTGATTTGGGCGTCCTCCCACGCACGTTGCACCAGTTCACGGGCACCATCATGCCCAAACTGGGCAACGAGCACATTAGAGATTCTGTCCTTGCAGGGCGCACTACTCGTCATCTGGGCACTCTTCCATAACGCGGCGGTGGACGGCGCGTAACGCTGAGCAGAGGCGTGAGACCGTGTTCCAGTTCGGCGGCGATCCACGACCTGAGCTTACGTAGCGATCCAAGTTGTAGATTGTCTGTGGGTGAACACCCGCCATCTCAGCTAGTTCATCCCGTGTCATACCGAATACCTCACGCATGACGCTAACGGTTGATAAGACGTTCTCTATGTGGAGTGCGTCTATGCCATGTTTGGCCCTACTCATTGCGGACACCCCCGCGCAGTATCGTATCGACTAGCGTGTCGTAACGGTGGATAGCGGACGCGCTACAAAGGCTACTGGACAGGCGGTATTCCTCTAGGGCCACATCACGCGAGAAGTTACCATCGTGCCTCTCTTCGGCGGCTACGCAAGCAGCGGCTAGCTCATAGACTGGGTTCCGCAACTCGGCAACCAGATCGGAGACGGTTTCTTCGACGATGGAGGTTACGCCCTCGCGCTCGCCAATGAAGCCTTTGATACTTCCGAAGTCTACGGCTACTCGCGTCCGCACGTAGACAACATGCCACGTAACAGGCCACGCCTCGATAGTAGCATCCCAATCCGGGTCCTCCTCCGCAAATGGACAGACTGTAAGCCCGTTGATGCGATGGTAGGTAACGCACCCATGCCCCCGATAGGGCGCTTCGTGGTATTCAAGGCTAGGAGGGTGCATTAGCGATCTCACGCCCCTCTACAAGCCGGTCAATCGCCGCGTCCAGATTGTCCTCGACATGGACATGGTGCCGCTGCCTCAATACAGAGAGCCAGATCATCCGTGAGTTGTAGTCGCAATGCAGAGGGTCATACCAGTCCGACACATCCAAACTAGGCGGGGCTGTTAGACCTGGGCCACGGTAGATGGCGTCTGAGAACGCGACCACTGGCAGTCCATACATGAAGGTCTCAAGACCCACATTACTGTTGATGGTGAGGGTGCAGTTGGCGTGTTTCAGGACCGAGTGGATGCTTAGGCCATTAGGCACCACTGTTAGGCCAGGTGGGGACGACTCATCAATCAGAGGATGTGGCTTGTAGACCGCGCCCGCTGTGCGTGACGCCTCGATCATCAAATCCAGATCACCCTGCTCGACTTGGAACATGCGGGCCGCGTCATAGTATATCTGGCCGAATGTAACAACCCGATACGGGTTAGACGGCTGCAACTCTTCAGGTATACAGAACTCATCGTCTGTTACACGTTCCCTGTGATACGGCTTTGTCTGCTTGTTGGTAAGCCACCATTGGCGATACTCCTCCATAGCCGGTATGTCAGCTATTGGATCGCCGAACCCAATCGGGAAGTAGCGGAGTAGTGGGTTCTCATGGTTCTTGTTGTACTCGTAGTAGGTCGCATCCAACGTGACGATCCACGAGGTTCTGGGCTTCTGCTCAGGCAGTAGTGAGCTCTCAACGCATAGGATGGTTCCTATGCCAGCCGTCTTAGCCGCGTAGATAGCACACCGAGACACTAAGCTGACACTACCCCAAACAACCAGGATGACCTGCTCTTTGGGGGTTGTGAGACCATCCATGCGCTGCAGGTAGGCGTTGTAGTGTGTGTTGCAGCAAGCTTCCAGATGATCCAGCGATCCATACGATTCGTGCTTCAGGTCGAAGAAACGCTGGACCACCGAGACGCACTCCTTGGGCACTGGCTCCAACCGTGCGTTGGGGAGCAACTCAAGGTTGTCGTTCCATATCACGGTTGGGTGGCCCGAGTGGTTAGCCATATCGGCAAAGAGCCGCATACCGGGAACTAGTGATTCCACGCAAACGATGATGACCACTAATACTCACCCACTTCGCTTAGGACTCTCACCCATTGGCTCTTCCACCGCTCTTTAGTGAATGACTCCTCGAAGACAGTTCGCCCCATCTTAGAGAGCCTAGTGGACAGGTCCTTATCGGTGATTGCGAGTCGGACCGCAGCCTCTATCTCGCCTGCTGAAGGATGTACTAGCAGCCCGTTATGCCCGTCTAGCACGAGGTCTGTAAGCCCACCAACGCGGGTCGCTATGGTTACGCAGCCAGCTGCCATTGACTCGATAGCAGTTAGGGATGTGCCCTCACAGGCCAGTGTTGGGATGACCGAGATGTCGGCATTCCAGTACTCCTGCTCCATGCCGTCCATCTCGTGGATCGCATATGAGCATCGGTCTGGGAACCGCTTGCCGAGTGCGCGGATGTGGTCCTCATAGACCTTGCTACCCTTACCTACGAACCGGAAGACGACATCGGTCATAGATGAGTCGTCCAGGATACTGGTTGCAGCTTGCAGCATGGGGTCAATACCGCGTGGGCCAGACAACCTACGCGCAAAGAGGACGACCGTCTTACCTGGTGTTCGAACGCCCTGGCATACTGGTTTGTTCTTACTAGCACGGTAGACGCCAGCGTCCGCATAGTTCGGGATGTACCGCATCCGGCTCGCTGTGTCTGTCCCGAAGACCGCTCGCACCCAGTTGATGCTGTTCGTATCAACAGACACAACGAGCTTGGGATTCATGTGGGCTGAATACATGGAGTTCAACCATGTCTTGTCAGTCCACTTCAAGTCCGCAGTCTTGAAGCTATCCCAGAAGATGCCATGTGTGACGGCGATGGAGTTGGGGTTGGCGTATATGCTCACGTCGATGTTCATGTAGATGCAGAGGTCGTAGTTGTCCGCAACGCGTGTGCGGAACGCTTCAGCCGTCTTAGGATGAAACCCGCATCTGTCACGACGCCCCCCGGCACCAACCCCATGTAGAGTGAAGCCCTTGACAACACCTGTCCAGGGCTTCTCTGAGGCTTGGTAAAGGGCCACTGAGTGGCCGCGTTCAGTTAGCAATGAAGCGAGGTCGATAATGTATCGTTCCCCGCCCCCCCATTGGCATGTGCCTATATCGAAGGTTTCCGTCATAGGGGAGACGAAATGGGGTGTCAGGATCGCTACCTGTCGCCGGTAGTAATCAGCCAACCCCATCATGGCGTTCCCCCCTAACTAGGTATGAGTTGCTTGAGGTCCGGGTTCTTAGAAGCCGCTTCAACAGCCGCTAGCGTCTCCTCAGTTGGGTCCTTTGCAGCTACGTCCAACGCCACTAATAGGGCTGCAAGTGCTTCAAGTCCAAGTGCAGTGTCCGACAACTCCTTCGCGCCATGCGACCAGATCGGCTTGATGAACGGGGCCGCCTTACGCAACGTCGAAGCAATGTCCCTTAGTTCGTCCTCAAAGGACGCCATCAACGCAATGGTGTCCACTAGCTTCGTCACGAAGTCCCCAATGCTAGAGATGGACTTCACGATGGCAGCTAGCTTAGTCGCCAACGCCATCAAGAGTCGAACTGCCAACTTCACGTACTCGCCGAGCTTATCCCACATTGTCCTCCTCGCCTCCTTCCTCTGGTGTTTCCTGGGTCAGTGGAAACCATACCGACGGGACACTAACGCTTGTCTGAGCCGCGTATCGCCTCTTGACCTCAGTATGCAAGCCAGTAGCTTGCAGGACTGCTCCGAGGCTAGCCAAGATGACCTCCTCGGTAGTTCCAAAGACATGAAGCCCCCACGGGATGAGCGCCCCCAAGATCATGACCTTCCAGACCACACTGCGGAGCCGGTCTGGCATGTTATTCCACCATGCAAACCCCTCTAAAACAGGCTTGATCATCGTCTCGATTACCAGCCACGAGAGGACGGCTGCGGACGTGGCGAACGCTATAGGGTTAGTGAAGTCAATAGACATGGGCGTCACCCCTACTCAGCAAGCTTCAGTGCCCGCACCAACATCGCAGCCACCTGCTCACGGGTCGCATAACCTTGTGGGTTCGATCCGTCTGTGATACCGAGTTCAATGGCCTTCTGCCACTCAGCCGTGAGTGCTGCACTCGGTGGCAGAGCGATAACTGGATCGTCTGGCTCGTCACTTGGGACCGATACCTCTGGCGGCTCAGTAACGGGCAAGCCAGCATACATCATGATGCCGTTGTATAGAGCGGTCGCAGCCCGTCTGTAGTAGCCGTCCGACTTGATGATCTTGGCCTCGTTCGGATTGGACATGAACATCAACTCGACCAGGGCTGCCGCCCCAGTCACCGCCCAGTTGTTACCGCCTGAAAGGACCCCTAACGACTTATCGAACCAAGTTGAAGCTGGTTCCCCATATGAGTATCCCACTCCAAACTCCGCGTTCACCGCATGTGCTAACGCAGTCGCTAACGCCTTACCCTTGACAGCCCGTTCATTATGGTAGAACCCATGACATCCACTAGAGGACGAGCTACTCGACCCGTCGTGATGAATACTAACGAAGATGTCCAAGTTGAGACCCGCAGCCCACTGACCCCTGGAATTAGGTCCCAACTTCTTAGACCAGTCAATCGTGGCATGAGAAAGGTAAACGTCATGCCCTCCAGCACGAAGCATGGGATACAACTCCAACGCAATCTTCATGTTCGCTTCGTACTCGCCGAGGGAGCCAGCCGCAGTCCCTATGTCCTTGACCCATGACCCGTTTACCTGTCTGAGAGTGCCGTGCCCAGGATCAATGCCGATACGCATGGTGGTCTCCTCCCTATCTAGCAAAACATTGCACCTATACTACACTGGCTATTCTGGCTTGTCTTCTTCATCCTCGATAGCGGACGCCATTGAGGTGAGTGCGTTGGAGTGGTAGATAAGGATGGAGGCTAGCCAGCGGTAGGTGTTCACAACTTCGGCGCGTGATTCCAGATCGCCGGATAGGACGATTGCGCCGCAACGCCACAGGTTAGCGGACGCGAACCGGATACGTTCGTTCAGTGAGTCTGCTATCGAGGCTGCAGACGGAACATCGTCGATGTCGTCGAAGTCGAAGTTCTCATCCATTGACACCCCGAGTCCCTTCCGGCACGAGTTCACCGTTGGTATCGACAACCAATCGGACCGGATCGCTCAGGAGCAGTGGGTGTTGCATCACGATCCCCAACTGCTCGTCAATGAACATCATCTGCTGCTTCGCGATGTCAGACAAGAACAGGTCGTTGATCGAATAGGTGCTACCACCCACCCACGATCCATTATGGATGATGTCGGTGACCCCACCACTGATATTGGCTAGCTGATGATGGTGACCAATATGCAAGGCTACCAGGTCTGACCGGCCAAGTAGGCCCATGACACGACCAGCCGCCCTGCCAGACCCGTAGTATGGCAGGCTCATCCAACCTCGAACTTGATCGCCGTGTATGATGCAGTGGATTTGCTGATTGGTCTCGTTCTGCGGGAAGACGGCGTATGGCTTGAGCCCGTCCGCTAACGGGCTGCGGTGTAGGTTCGGCACGTCTCGTAGCATGTGATCAATGATGAACCAATAGACGATCCGGTCAGTCTTGAACTTTCGACCAGCTTGGCTACGTCTACCGTGTGGGCCGTGGTTGCCAGGCACCCCGTAGATGGTTACCTCACTGAACTCCCGGCATATACGTTCCAACGATGCGCCGAGCTTAGTGACTGCAACCATGACCTGTCGTTCTGGATCAAGGTCCTGCTCGTATGCTTGGCCCGCAAACACCCCGAACGAGTCGAGCCAGTCACCCATTGCATTGACTATGAGGCGGTCCACAGTCGCGAACGAACGGACCTTCTCAACAACCTCAAGCAGTGAGTTCTCCCATCGTTCGAGCCTGGAGTGGAAGACATCGACCGAGTATTCAGACAGGCCGAGCGAGTCCTTGGCGTCAACGAGCGAGCCGATGTGTATGTCTGACACATCCACCATCGCAACGAGGCTATCTGCGCCCCGTTTCTTGCGATCTGGTTTGCGGTATAGGGCTGGGTTGGTCTTGAGTGGGGATACGATGTCTTCGAGTCTGATCTTGAGGACGCGTTCGAAGTCGTCCGCGTCCGATAGCTGCTTACGAAGTGCTGCGTTATCGGACAGTAGCTTCCGAATCACTTCGTCTGGCGGCCCATCTACAATGTTCAGGAACTCCTTGGGCTCGGTCCGTAACCTACGCTTCCACTCCTCGCCCGTCTTGTGGGGTAGCCCTACCTGCTTGCAGACCTCCTTCAGTGAACGAGGCTTCCCGCTCGGAGAAGGTGTTAGGAGCGCCGTTAGGAACTCTAGGCGCTTGTCAAAGTCGTGTGTGTTGCCTATCAACCTGAATCACCCCCTGCTGTAGATGAGCAGCAGGGGGAGGTGGGTTGTTGCTGGAGGTTACGGAGGAGGGTTTCGCACAGAAGGTCTATCTTACTGGCTGCGACGGTGAAGTCGTCCTCTAGCTTACTGATGCGGGTATCACATGTGTAGCGTCTAGTGAATGTCTCTTCCTCGTCGCAGGCCACTTTAGTCGCTAAGCGTTCCTGCGCTTCGTGTATCCCGTTGACCGCACCCTCTAGTGCTGTGACTGTCTCCTGTATCTGCTCAACGAGCCCCTTCTGCTTGGACCCGTTAGTCCCCTTACCAGCGAGCGAGAATACCAGAGTGAGCGCCTTCTGAACGGCCCACACCAGGATTCCAAGCATGGGGAAGACGAGGAGAGCTACAACACCTGCCGCGATATACAGGACTGTGCCGTAGTCGTACATACTCTGCGCTACATCGCCTGGAGACGGACCCATTAGCACAACTCCCTACTGCTAAGGCATCGCCCCCACAACCAAACCTTAGTAGAACCTAGTCCCCGCTGCGACCGTCGGAAGGCCGTAGCGTCCGATGATGTCGATGGTGTCTACCAGCATCGAGTCGAGTCCCATCACTGTGCCCACGGTGGCTGCTCGTGCAGGCGGCGGACCTCGCTCGCGGACAGGGCGCGTGACCAGATGGCCGCGTGATCGACCTCACCGTCCCAGTCATCTGCGCCCGGATTGCGTGTCCCGATCCGCACGTCTACGCCGCCGGTCGTAGCGCCCGCCGCGACTGAGGATACCGGAGCGCCGTCGAAGTACAGCGTGGCGGTTCCGGCGGCGACCGTGGCCGTGATGCTATGCCACAGGTTGTCGGTCATCAGATGCGAAGCGACGCAGGAGTTGCCGCCAGCCGTGAGAGTCGGCACCCCGGCGTCCGACCATATCGCGGCCTGGATGTCTGTGCCGTCTGTGCATGCCACCAGGTAGCCGTCCGTGGCCTGTGCGGTCCGTGCTCGCACATGGATCGTGTACTCGCCGGTCGGCACGATGATCGCCGCCAGGTCCGCTGGTAGCGTGACTGTCGCATTAGCAGCTGCGTAGTTGGTAGACCAACCAGATGGGCCAGCGACCCACGTCGTGCCGGACGCAGTGCCATGCCGACCGTGACCGGATGCATCGGCGACCGTTGCGCCCGTGCCGTCCGTCATCATCCACAGGCCCTCGATGCCGCGTAGCGTCTCATCCCACGCGCCATCAGTGATACGCCACCCACGCGCCGGCTTGACCATATGGCCCTGCCAGTCCTGCGTACTGACGGTCGCCGTGATCGTGTAATACAGGTTGCCGGTATCGTGCCGCCCGAGGATGCGGGCGAAGTACAGGCCCGCCGTCGCGACGGTGAACGAGAACGTCTGCCAGGTGTTCTGCGTATCCGCCATGCTGCTCGACATCAGACTGTCAGTGTCAATGTTCGTGCCGTCGTACAGTGCATCGACAATCTGCACCATCGGTGTCTCGGTGTAGCCGCTGAACGACGTGTCCTTGCGGACGTTGACCGTGATCCGCGCTCGCTGCAGCGCCCCGACCGTTACCGGCACCGCAACCCAGTTCCAACAGTAGTTGGCTTTCACGCCAGCCGTGATGATGTCTGCATGTTGCTCGAATATCATCTGACCGCCGACTGTGTGGCCGGTTGGTAGGACACTACTCTGGCTCTGCGTCTTGCCGCCGTTGCACCAGGTTCTTGGGTAGCTGCCGTAGATGTATGTGCTCGGGTAGCGGCGTGTGACATCGCCTGTGCCTGCGGCCTCATAGCCCGAGGGCCAGATCTCTACACGAGGTGTTGCAACCGCAGGCGCGACGTTGATCTTGTAGTCAGCGTATACGTCTGTCCCGTTGGCTGGCGTCGCGTAGGAGAATACGCTGTCGTCTGCGGTATCCACGCGGTAGTGCGTGGTGTTGCTGGATACCGTCGCTGTATCGGCGACATAGGCATTAGGTACACGATAGATGCCATTCGTGCAGCCCGAGATGACTGCTGACCCCTGCACCGTGTGCGAGGTGCCGTAGATGATGCCATACGTGCAGCCAGAGATAACTGCCGACCCCTGCACCGTGTGCGAGGTGCCAGTGTTGATGCCATACGTGCATCCACTGATGACCGCAGAGCCCTGCACGGTGTGCGAGGTGCCGCCGTAGATGCCAGTCAAGCAGCCAGAGATAACTGCGGATCCCTGTACCGTGTGCGAGGTGCCAGTGTTGATGCCATACGTGCAGCCAGAGATAACTGCCGACCCCTGCACCGTGTGCGAGGTGCCAATGTAGATGCCAGTCGAGCAGCCAGAGATCGTTGCCGACCCCTGCACGATGTGCGAGGTGCCCTGGTAGATGCCCCACGTGCAGCCCGATATTACCGCAGACCCCTGCACGGTGTGCGAGGTGCCGTAGATGATGCCATTCGTGCAGCCAGAGATCGTTGCCGACCCCTGCACGATGTGCGAGGTGCCGCCGTAGATGCCACGAGTACCAGACGCAACACTCCGCAGGCTACGGATCGCACAGTCCAACACTGCTCCTGTGCCATTGGCTATGATATTGCGGGTATTACTCGTCACTGCGCTATCGCGTATCTCGATGTTGCGCTGCTCCAACACAACGAGACTGCCAGCCGGTTTCGCGACCGTCAGGTTATCTGACAACGTGATCGTGCCGTCACCGACTGCAGAGATGGTCGTGAGTTGCGTATCCACTCCGGCAGATGTGGTGCGAATCACACGCACCGCTCGCCCAACCTGCCACTCAGTGGTATCGGTGTTGGGATTGCACCCGGTAAGCCGACCCTGCACACTCAACACCGAGTCACCGATACCAGCGGCCGCAGTCGTTACGTACGCTGTTTCGACCGGCTGTGCGGCGTATAACGCCAGAGAGAGGTACTTCAGGTCGAACCCGCCAGTCGTTGGCGGATCAACGAACTGGATGATGTGGACCGCACCGGTCGGCAGCGGAACGCTCTCTGTACCACCAGTGACTTTGCCGAGCACAGCCACGTTCGTACCGACGATCGCGGTGTTTGCCTTCAGCCTCAGCCCATACACGCGGTTAGCGTTGTTGGCCGTATCTGTCAGTGTGAGTTCGCCTGGCGTGTTACCTGCTGCTGCGCCCGTGATCGTGATGCCAGCGATACCAGTAGTCCAGCCCGAGATAGAGCCGTCACAGGCTACTGCGTCCTCAACGTCAAACTCGACAACGTGGCCAGCCTGGATGACAACCGGCGAATCATCGAACGCGGCAATGGACGCAGGTGCAGACCCGGAGCCATCCGCAGCATCGTTCCAGGTCGCGAGCGTGGACCAGAGCCCGGAGCCCTGACTGTACCAGGTCGCCATGCGCTACCTCCCTACGCCCGCGCGAGCGTCACGCCGTAGAAGATCAACTCGTGCCGGATTCGTGTTACCTCAGCCGCTGCGATGGGTGCCCACTCAGCTTGCACACGGGCTGCAGCCACATTCACTGCGTCTGGATTGCTCACATCGACGTTGTAGCCTTTGGTCACCTCACGTAGCGCACCGGTAGCGGCAGCGTCCTTCTCGGCCTGAGTCGTTCCGGGTGCCACTAACGTTTGCGCCCCGTAGGCCAGCAGCACGTTAGCACGTAGCTCAGCCGGGATTGGGACGTGGAAGTACGCCGTCACATTGTTGTCACCTGCAGTCGTTCCGATGTGGATGTCAGCCATTAGCCCCTCACACCTCTCCACTTGAGCCAGACCGAAGTGATGTCCTGGCCGGTCGAGTTGGTTAGAACGAGTCGCATCGCGTCGGACGCGGCGATACGACGCCATCGCTTGACTGGATTGCCGGCCGACAACGCCTCTGTGAAGTTGTAACTTGGGTTGGTCTCGATGTTGGTCCCATTGTCGTATGATTGGTAGACTGCGAGTGCAGCGTCCGCGCTGGGAGCAGCACCGAATGTGAAGCCCCATGCGAGGTCTACGTACTTAGATGGCATTGTGCCCGGCTCAATCGTTACGATAGCGGTCGCGGCATTGGGCATCGTGGTTGCATCGCCCGCTGAGAACGTAAGGGTTGGGCTATCCCAGTCCTCATACGTTTGACCAAGACCAGTAGCGATGGAGGTCGTAATAGCAGTCTCTACATCCGATACAGCTGCCTCGATGCCTGCACTATCCATGTCAAGCCGAAACGCGGCCAGGCTGACATAGAACTCACCGGAAGCAACTGGGAACCCAAGATAGAGAGGGTCTGCCTCCCCGCCACCCGGGTCAGACGTTGTATACCCGTTTCCACCTGCGGCTGCCCAGTAGTCAGTGTACGCGGTAAGCGTAGTCGGAGCGTCCGGCACGATACCAGATAATGCGACTACAACCTTGTCATCGACCCGTTCACTGAGTGCAACACCCAGCAACTTGGTAGTAATGCTGCCAAGTTTGTCGGTCGAAACGGCCTTCGTCGCGTCTGTTGGGTCTACCACCACAGGCCGCCCATCGGTGATCCCTAAAGCACCTGGGGTGACTATGGTGACCATGCTAATCATATTGCTTGTTTCCGCCATGCTACCCGACCTCCTAATCCACACAACACCCCATGTGCTTACTGCCTATAAAGCAACCGCCTCTATAATACGCAAATAGCAGCATCATGTGATGCTGCTAGATAGCACACACAAAGGTTTTCATGTGCCTACACGTATCCTGCTTGGACGTGAGGACTAGGTAAGACACAGCCACGGCTCCCTAGTGTCCTCCCGGCGGGGAAACCACTCTTTGGGGCAAGTGGGTTGATCAACTAACGCTTCACTTCAGTCTAACAGGTTCTTATGGGAACGACTAGCCTGAGATAGCCTGCCACTTGAGCCAGACGGTGGTGATTGCCCTGCCGGAGCTATTGGTGAGTATGAACTTGAAGACCTCATGGGTCGCGATCCGACGGAATAGAGCGACTGCATCGCCTGCCGATACACCTTCCGCGAACGAGTGGACGGCTGTGGTCTCATAGCTGGTTCCACCATCATAGCTTCGGTAAATCTCTAGTGGGGCGTCACCGGTCGCGCTCGCATCGAATGTGAAGCCCCAAGCGATGTCGATGTAGGACGCGTTCGCAGCTGTCGTATCTAGAATCACTGTTGCCGTTGCTGCGTCCGGCATACTATCCCCATCGCCTGCACTGAACGTGGGTGACATCGCCACCCACTCCGCATACTTGCGTGGAATGGCGCTCGCTACCATGTCTACGTAATCTATGTTGCCCTGATCTATCTCTAGATCGGTCCCATCGCTTGTAACGACCGCGATACAGATAGCCGGCACCGTTGTCGGACGAACACCCGTCGTGTTGGATACCAGCGTGGGAGTTGTCCCATTCCACTGCAGATAGACGTAGTGGGTACCGACAACAGGAAGATCGAGTGTAAGGTCCTCAGTCAGAGTGACAACGCCCTTGACGAGCCAGACGCTATCCTCGGGCACCGTGAGTAGGGTGCCGGTCGCAGTGAGTTCGTTCGTATCGCCGACCCCCCAGGTTCGTAATGCGCCACCGTTGAATATCTCGTCGATGGTGTCTTGAAGGTGGTTGTATCCAACCTGGGGCACTGCAACCGTATCGGCTCGCAGATCGTTCAGCAGGGCTGGAATAGCGGGTGGCTTGTCGCCTCCCATCCCACCCACGAAGTCACGAGTGGAGTTCACATGCGATAGGGTTGCGTAGGCATCATTCGTGGGCACCGGCTCTGCCTCCTAATACCACGTCTCCCAGTCCGTCCCGTTCTGAGAAATCTTACGGACTGGCGTACCGTCGTTATCGAATGCGACAACGAGTGCGCCATCACCTAGTCGAGTGATGTCGCCCCTGTTCTCGGTCGCAGCCCCCAAATCCACCGGGTCCTCCCAGTCTACATCCAAAGCCGACCCGGACGCCACCCCACGCACATACCACATCTTATCGCTCGCAAACCCCAAGAAATGCCATAGGTTGAAGTCCGGCTCGTACCGTGCCCTGTATGCTGTGTAGCCCGAGATCAATGTCACCACATCACTCAACGTAGAGGTCACTGGCGTCGGTGGTATTGTACCAATACGACTGAACTCTAGCACTCCAATCTTAGTGATAGCACCATCGCCATACGAAGCAAGCACCCGACCGATCCCATCCTGATACAGACCAGGCCACCGAACATCGGGTATCTCGGCCAGCGTGATCTCCTGAACGGCACCTAGTATTGGATGTGTCACGAGCGAGATCGTAACGCCCTCATCGCCATCATCGACCCCCAGGAATAGGTGGTTCTCTGGATGAACCCACAGCCATTCGTGGTCTAGTTCAGTGAGTAGGTCTTCGATATGTGAGGCGAACGAGGGGATGACTTGATAGTGGTGGAGCCCGAACACTAGGTCATCGGTTGTCTCGGTCGGGGCGATGGCGTCGCCCTTGAAATCGTCTCGGTCGCTATCGGGATCGGATTCCGAGTCCGCTCCGTATTCGGTGTGGCTGAACTCGTTGACACCGGCTAGCCACCGAGCACGACCGTCTGCGTCCGTGTTCACAGACCCGACGTTACGAGTGGAAAGGGTTGTCTCATTCCGCTCGTACAGAGTCCATGACTCAGCCGCCGCTGCACGAGCCACTGGTGTGCTAGACGTGGTGCAGATTGATAGATAAGCACCATAGAGGATGGACTTGAATCCGAAGTCTGGTGCTGTGCCTGCGCCCGAGTGCGCCCAGTTCAGGCCGCCACATGGTCGAAGTGAGCCTGCGCGTACAATCACTGGGATGTCGGTTGTGCCGTCCTGATCACGGCCAGCCGAGAGCTTGTCTTCGGACGCTACAGGGAACTTCAGCAGGATCGGCACATGTGTTATCCAGCCCGCACCCGCTGCAAGCCCTAATGGTGTATCGTCCGCATCAGTCCAATCAGCCATCCCACTACCACCCATGTAGTCTGGATCGTTGTGTATTTGGCCGTAGAGGCCCTCTAGGCCCCAGGTGCCGATCCGTTGACCATGCCATGCGGAGAAGTCCATTAGCTCGTCCTGGAGCGCACCACAGTCGCTATTACGGCGTATCACGAACGGCATACCCCAGTTGGGCGCTACGTCCACACTCCGGCCAGGATCACGCACACCACGCGCTATGGTATGCCCGCCCATAGCCCAAAACCCACCATACTCTTCAGGCGTCTTGGCGACGCCCAGGAACTCGGGCTCGGACCCACAGGTGTAACGAGCCTCACCACCCGAGGAGACGGGTCGTTGGTCTGTAGACTCCACCCACACACCAGCCGTGGGCGCGATAAGCTGCATGTCATGTATGGTTGTCTGGTCCTCCCCGCCCGGCAAGCCAGACAACTCAATCGACGTGACACGCTCTAAGTAGGGCATCCCATCCTCGATAAGGTCAATGTCACAATTCTCGGATACCGCGTTCGCCGGCACATTCACTGTATATGCGACCGAGTTACCATGCACCTCGCAATAGAAGCCGTCACGCCGGTCCTCGGTGTCCATCATGTAGTTATCGGTCACTGTGTCATACTCGTAGTTCAACCGCACATGCAAGGTCCACGCCTCGGTCTTATCGGACGAGATAACGAACCGGAGCGTCTTGTAGAGTCGCCAGTCCGTCACGTCCTCAGACCAGGGCATGGTGCCGTACGCAGTATGGTCTACTGGATCTTCTTCGTCGCAGGTCACGTTGCCTGATGTCATATCGAACGGGCCGCCGATGACTTCGCCTGCGAGCAGGTGCTTCGTGGCCGAGAGCCGCTGCCAGTCGCCGACCCACTTCCACAGGTCTGCTTCAGCGATGCCTGGGTCCACACCTCCATACCAATCCTTATTGCGACGTGTAGGATGCCATGCGAGATCACGCCGGATTGCCGATGCATCCTCACCTTCGAAGTCTATGAGTGCTTCGAGCGTGTTCTGGCGCGTTACCGGATCGCTGGTCTCCACGTATTCCCACCAACTCGGCGGTGCCGCCTCGCCCCGATCATCCTGAGCCCACTGGACGCTTAGTGGACTCTGCACCCAGATACAGATTAGACCGTAGTATGGACCACCGTGCTCGTCGTGGTCACCCCAGTCGCCAGTGTCGATCCCAACGGCATCGAGTGCTCGATCATGGAGCGTCATCGTATCGTCCGCCGTCGGTAGATCAAGTGCTTCGAGTGTGCTGGTCTTGAATGTGACTTGTATCACATCGTCCTCTGAGTTTGGAACAAGCCTATCCTCATAGCGACTCGTCTTCTGAAAGCTCATGGAGTAGGAGCCTGGAACGGTCAGTTCAAGAGGGTCGCTGTAGGTTGTGTCTTGGATGTACTTCTGGTCGTCGGCGTCCCACACCATACTCTGGTCGATGAAGTGGGTTGCATACGCCTTCAAACCAGCCCCACTAGTTAGCGTGGTCATCTGGTCGCAGGCGACCAGGTCGATGCCGATGGAGGTGGAGGCCTGGATGAACTCGTTCTCGGTCCACGCACCGTCATACTCCTCATCTTGCGCGGTGCTCCCCGTGACCGTCCCGGTCATATATCCGTCGCCGAATGTGTACGTCGAGTGGTCTTCGTGCAGGTACTTGTCCTCGGACCCAGACGCCCGGAAGCCTGCGCCATACTGATCGCTGAGTCTGTAGGAGAGCGTCCACGCCTCGCTGTAACGCTCGTAGTAGTGCTCCAGCGGAAACGGAGGCGGCGGAGTCGTATGGTCCCACTTGCCGCCCTCGCCCCAACTCATCTGGAACGTAGCCTGCGGGAGCGACGGCGAGTTGTAGGAGATGGTGTCATAGGTCGTGTTGACGCACGTCACGGAGACCGGCACATCGCCGACCCATGAGTACTGGTCGCGTAGCTGGTGGACGCAGGTCGCGTGCGTACGTGCCGGCGTAGTCTCCTCAACGACGGCCTGCGCGAGCGGTATGGGGTCCCACTCAATCGCGTAGGGCAGGTCGAATGAGGACCCGCCAGTGTTAGCCAGCGTTAGCACGAGCAGATCCCGGATCCAGTAGGACCAGTTGAGGGCTATCCACTCGACATCCACCGTCGAGCCAACCGTTCGGGTTATTTTGAAGCCGCGAGCAATGGCTTTATATGGTTTCGCTGTATTAGGTGGATTACTGAACGCTGCAGGGTAGCCAGGGATGGAGCTGCCCATCCCGCCGACTTCGTTCCACTGGAGCAGGACAGTATCCCACTCATACCTCGCCGAGACCGCCTCCAGACGAACGGACGCGGCGCCGAGTGACACGACCTGCGTGTAATGGCTATCAGGGTGATCGAAGTGAACTTCGATGGCGTAGGGCGTAGAACCCGAGGTCCACGTATGCCACCCAGGATTCAGTGCGGGCAGCGAACCGCTACATGTCAGGTCGCCACTCGTCTGCTGCGTGATCGCCATCGCTACACCACCCAGAACTGGTGCATGTCATCGCACGGGCAAACTTGCTGGGTGCATGGGTGGGCGTCAGTTGCTAGTTGGACGGACTTGTCGAGGATTGACCCGATAGGCTCTCCTAGCATGTAGCACCGGTAGGCGGTGCCTGCGGTGTCCACCGCGATATAGTCCATGCCGGTCCGGCAGAGCATCCCGCGCGGATCGCACTGGTGCTCGGCCACATCCACACCAGGGCGTGGGTAGGTGCGCCTACGGTACGTGCCCCAGTAGGGCAGCAGGTAGGCATCGACACCACGGTTGCGTAGGTCCTGCACTACGTCCGCTGCCCGCGTCGTATCGTCAGGCGGGTAGGCCACGACGCTCACAACGCCCATGCGGACCCCGAGCGCCTCGATCCTGCGTCGGTGTCGGAGAAACTCAGCGACTGTCCAGTGATGCGGATGATAGCTGGCCGCGACCGCTACATTCGGTCGGCATGCTAACTGCTCCCATACATCCAACGGCGCGATCAGGTTGGATACGATATCCACACGGTTATACTTGGCTAACTCCGCCACGATCTCCACTGTGTCCGGGTCACTCATAGGCTCGCCGTAGCACACCGACAGATACAGCGGCCCGACGGTTTCAGACAGCCAGCAGAACCCATCGAGCAGATCCTGTGGGTCCGCTCCGAGAGCGGGCTGACCGGCCCTCGTGCCGGCGTTATTGCAGTACGGGCACGGCGGCTCCATGTTGCATGAGGCCGGTGCCATCCACGTCACACGCAGCCGGCAGTCCTCGTTGGCGAGTCGTATGCCATTCCAATGCTCACGTTTGGGCTTCTTAGCGGGGACTGGGATAGGCGGCTCGTCCGTTGGTCGCAAGGTCCGGGCCGCTTCCAATATAGTGCCCGCCCTATCTCGCCAACGCTCGCCCTGCAGGTCCATTACGCTCGGGCTGATATAGCGGTCGTAGTCATTGATGGACTCGATCACAGCCTCGACGAACCGTTCAGGCGACGCCATGCGAACGTAGGGCCGGCCTGCTAGTGGCTCCACGTCGGGCGTGGTCACCGTCCATAAGCCAGCCGCTAGGTAGTCGTAGTACTTGATGGGATCGACCGAACGGCACAACTCGCCCTGGAATGGGATCACACCTACCTTAGCGGACGACATCGCGGACAACGCATCGCTATGCGACAACTCGCCACGCGCCTCAGTGTTCTTCCAGTCGGGTAGGTTGTCGTACCTGCCAATGAGGAGGCCGCTCAAGCCAGTCTCATCGAGCAAGTTCAGCACATGCCAGTTCAGCCACGACCCATACAGGTAGCCGCTATACACCCAGTCATACTTCTGTGTTAGTACTGGGAACGCCCAGTCTGGGCCAGCGTTAGGGACAAGCAATGTGTGGAGTGCCCCGAGCCTAGCAGCCCGTGCTACAAGTGATGGTGCGCTACACGTCACAAGACTCGCGATGCGAACTAACTCAGCCTCCATCGCCAACTGATGTGGCTGTAAGTCCCCACGCGCTACGAACCCATCCCAATCATCAAGCAGGTCGTAGATGACAACCGCACCATCTTGCCGAAGCCTGTCTGCAAGCGGTGCATACTCAGGCAAGCAACACAGGCATGCGTCGACGTTCTCGATGTCACGCGCGTGCACAAGCTTCACGTCATGCACTGTGCGCGCTATCGTATCCAAGCGGTTATGGTAGAGCACTTCGTGCCCGAGCCGCACGAAGGCGCGGGCGAGTCCTGGCGGTCGCTGCGCCCCACCACAGTCCGTGTATCGACACCCACTCAGTATCGCTATCTTCATTGACCACACCCCACACAATCAGACCAACGGAACCCACATTGCGGGTCTCTGCACTCCCACGTATGCTCACCCGTGCGTTTGATGCCCTTGTGGTTCCTGTCATGACAATGAGGACACATACCTGCAACCCCTACAACAACCGGTAACCCACCCTGCTGTCTCTTCCCGCAATCTGGACAATCTGCCATCTCATAACCCTCCACACATGGAAATGACACTGCCAAGTGCATTGTAACACCTGGCAGCGTCAGTAACCTAAAGGCCATGCTCGGTCAGAAAGTGCTCGGCCATCTCCTCCAAAACAGCACACCCGCCATCGGGCGCAGTGAAGACAGCATCATACTCATCGGTCGTACCAAACGAGTTCTCAGACCAATGCCCGTCAACAGCCTCATCATCGCCGCGTCGAAGCAAAACCAATAACCCACCAGACTCCCGAATACGTGCCCGTTCGTCTGGCATACGAACATCGTCTATGACAATGAGGTCCGTAGGCTCAGTTTCCTCATCGAGTTGGTCGAAGAGGATTTGGGTCCAGATGTCGGGGCAGGCGTCACGGCCAAAGTCTCCGATAGCTTTGAGTAGGTCACGGCCTGTTCGAACGCCCCGTTTGTTCTTGTCTAGGTTGTCCCAGTATGGGACGGACAGCAGGTAGCATTGGGAGTAGGGGAACTCATTGAACTGATCCGACAGTGGCTTGTCCTTGTTCTCACGCAGGTAGGATTCGTCCGGTATGATGTGCCGGTACCAGGAGAGTGCAAGGCTACGCACCCCGTCCGCGAACGCGTACTGCTTAGCACCCCGTGTCTTGATGATGTAGTCGGCCACGGTGGATTTACCAGACCGCTTCCTGCCTCCCAATCCAATGATCATGCTATAGCCTCCTCAGAAGACGGTATCTGCGAGCCCAAGCACTCGGTCAGCGTATCCCCAACTCACGGGTGGCGGGTAGGTGCCCCCATTGTAGCCAGCCAACGCAGCACGGTAGTCGCCGCCCTTGCCCTTGAGTCGCCATCCAAGTTCGTCCAATCCGGTCGCGATGTTCTGCTCGATGCCGTAGATACACTTCCCATGCACCTGGGTCAGCCCATAATCGTTCGTTGGGCTGGCCGCATTGATGTTGTAGCCGGACTCAACCTTGATTAGCGCGACGACTACTTCTGGCCTCAGCCCGTTCATGCGGCTATAGCGGGCGATGTTCCAGGCGATGTCGTAGACCTGCTTATCGGTTAGATGGGAGCCCCACTCCATGATGCGGGGTGTGATGGACGCTGCGACCCCACCGTCCTCCTGCAAGATCATTTGGAGCCTAGCCTGACGTGTTATGGGTGGCTTCTGGCCGCGTGTAAGTGGCTCCTGAACTACTGGCCCTGGGTCTTGCGGCTGGTCTACCTCACCGGCCAGGACGGCCTCCTGCATTCGAGTTGGGTAGCCAGCCTGCTCACGTTGAACATCGGTTAGGTAGCTAGGGGCCGTCCCCCCAAGCAGTGTGCTAGCGATTGCCATAACAACTAAGCGACTCATACCTACCTCCTCAGTAATCTCGCCTTCTGGAATGCGGTCTGAACTGCCTGCTCTATGCACAGGAAGCTGTCCACAACCTCAACATGGACAGCGACCGGAGCATCACCTGGTGCTTCCTCTATGTTTGCCCTGCATTTCGCCTTAGCGGCCTCCAGAGCGTGTTTGGGTGGGTCTGCACCCTGATACTGCCAGAACGTGTAAGACGGCTCCCTGCAGGCCTTAGCGGCCACTACGATGGTAAGACGTGTGTGTCGCACTCCAACTCCCCCATCTGGGCACGTTGTGTGATTGGTGCCCAGTACTGCTCGTCGATCTCGGACGCAATCCACACTCGACCTGACTTAGCTGCTACGTATGGGATGGTCCCACTGCCAGCGAACGGGTCATAGACTGTCTCACCTGGACTAGTCAGCCGGTCAATGAAGTGCTGAGCGACCTCCTCATGCTGCGCCCACGGGTGGCCTGACTTCTTGGCAGTACTGTGGACATCAACAACATCCGTAACGAAGTTACGGTCACGACGGTAGCCATTGACAAACCAGAGTAGTGGTCGGCCAACTGGCTCAACCCACTTACCTGGCAGTCTCCGTGCTGGCCCGTAGAGTCGCACGTAGCACAGCCACCAGTAACGGAGGTGGGTGGATAGCCCTTCGAGCGCGTTACGGATTGAGTTGTGGCCGATGTAGGTTACGAGACTGCAGCCGGGCTTGAGGACACGGGCAGCCTGCTCGCTGAGGTTGGTGTAGGTTGCGACCGTCCCAAACTTATCATCCCACGGGGGATCGGTTAGGATGAGGTCGATGGAGTCATCGGCCAGTAACCTCATCGCGACCTGAAACTCCATTGGCAAGAGTTCGTTAGCTACTACCACTGTGTACGCCCACTAACGACTAAGTACCACGCCAAGAAGATGAGGATGAGGATGACCCACCCAAGAAAGGTGCGGAGCCGGCAACGCCACGGGAACGACATGGCAATCCCACCACTATAGACGCTACTCATCGCCCGCACCCATCGCGATGAAGAACCATACCCAGCCGAAGAACGCGGCAGCTATGATCATACCACCCAAGAACAGGATCGCCGTCATATCAATCGGACCCCCATTGCAGGACGACCGCCTCGGGCCCAATTAGCACTATCGGCTCCTTAGCCACATCCCACTCAATCTCTCTGACCGCGCCCCAGTCTTCCTGCCACCTGAACCCACCCTTCTCGACTCCTAGCCGTGCCCTCAGCATAGCCCGTGCCTCATCGACCGAACGGGCCATGACACATGCGAGCCCGTTACAGTGGCATTGGAGAGCCTCTACGTCAGGCCACACATAGAGCTTCATGTCATCGCCCGAACGCGGGATGAACGACTTGATCATGGTGTCACCCATAGCTAGTCCTCCCCCTCCGCAAGCATGGTCTCGATCCAACCTTTCAACAGGTTCACCGTGCCGGGTGGCAGCACTATGCGGTGGCTCACGCTCGTTCCGAAGTACGGGAGCGGCTTCATGAAGTGTATGGCGAATGCACCCGACTCCAATCGCTTGATCGTCACCGTAGCAGCCTCTGTGACCTCAAACTCATCATCGTTGATGGTGATGGAAACAACGTTCTGTAGCTCATGTGGTAATGTGGTAGCATCCGTGTCCTCCTCCCCCTCCGTTCCGTCCAACCCTAACTCCCGTAGCCGACCAAGTGCAACCTGACACGCGTCCTTGACAGTCCTGAACATCTCAACCATGTAGTCTTTGGGTGTGTCGGGCGTAAGAGCCTCGACCGCATCTGTGAGCGCAAGGATGTCCGAGTCTGGGAAGATCGTCTCGCCTGTGACACACTCACAGTTCAACTGACCTAACGTAAGTGCTAGCAGCCCGTAGTGGAGTCTGCTGATCTGGGCCTCAAACGGTTGCTTCCTGAACTCCGCGACCAGCAGTTCATTGTCAAACTCCGCGTCGAACCACATGTGGCCCTCCACTAAATCAGGCCCAGGTAGACAAGCCAAGACACGTGACCATGCTCACATCCGCCGTCGGGTTCGACCCAACAGCCGTCGGTCGCCTCACACCCACCGCGCTCATCCCACTCCATCAGGTCAGCGAGTGAGGGTTGATCTACCGTTGGCTCCACGAAGTCATTCATCTTCTGCTCCTCCGGTCCCGCCTCTAGGATATCTAACCGCTTGTCCAGTTCACGCAAGTCGTTCCCGTTTGACATGATAAGCACCACGAACAATGCGCTCATCAACACGAGTGCTAGGATGCGTTCAGGCCGGACGATGTAGTTATCGTTGCTCAGATTTGCCATTGCATCACTTCCAGTCGCCCATGCGGCCAGTCACGATACCGGTCGTATTCTTCGCGCCACGCTTCGATGCACTCCTGCTCGGTGCTACACATCAAGGTTTGGGTGCGGCAAGCTAGGTTCGCCTTCGGCATATCGACCTGCACAATGACGTAGTAGTCATCGCGCCCGAGTGTTGGACCATAGGCTACAACACAGCACTCAGCGGCTATCTCACCTCCGTCGCCCTCGCGGGCATTGCCGTAACGGACCTTCGTGATCATGGCCCTGATCGCACCATCTGCCTTCAGGTCAGTCATGTTCACGGGCCATACTCCTAGCTACCTGCTCCTCATCGACCACAGCGTATTGCAGCCAGCCTAGCCAGCCTGCATCGTCCCATACATCAACGAACCACCGTCGTTGGGTTGGGTTGTAGACAACACGCAGACAGCCGTCATCACGATACCCCAGTGCGCCGTGCCGCTTCTCGTCTTCGAGCGCGGCAATGATGTCCTCCTCAGTTACCATCTCTACCCCCCTAATACGTCAGGCGGGGGGCCAACAAGCCACCCCCCGCCCACACAGTCGCTTACCAGCCCTCATCGTCCTGAAGGTAGGCGTCCCAGTCGCCCATGCCCATCGGCATGATGAGGTGCATGTAACCTGGCAACCCATCCATCTTGAAGACGAACGGGTTGTCCTGCTCCTTGTACTCGACCTGCACCACACCGGTCGGCATACCCTCCAGCATCTGCTTGAAGTACCGCTGGTTGATACCGATGGGGAGCCCATCGTCCATCCCACTACACTCGGTAATGACCTGCTTAGCGAGTCCGGCAACCTGGGACTTAGCCATCATGCGGATCGAGCCACCGGTCGCGTACAGCCCGATCTTGTTCCCATTGTCCGACGCAATCGGGGCAAGCACCTTGAGCGCAGTGAGCATTGCATCCCGATCAAACGTCATCGTCCTGGTGTGGGTGCTCGGGATGATCCGATCCCAGTTTGGATACACACCCTCGATGTGGCGGGTCTGCACGAACCCAACACACCCCGTATCGGCCAGCACATAGAACCGGACCTGGGTCTCGCCGAACTCAATCCTAACCGAAGTGCCTGGCATCGACTTCTTGCCGACTGACTTGACGAGCTTGATCGTCCGCTCGATTGCAACGTTCGGGACCAGTCGCTCGTAGTCGGAGTAGCTAGCATCGTATGGCATATCGAACGACTCAACCACAAGCCGATACCCGTCGGTCGCGACCGCAGTCAGGGCAGGGCTCGTGTCTCTCCCAATGAACAGGACACCCTGCAGCACCTTCCGAGGATCGTCCTTGCTGGCCGCAGCCCCCACACGAGTCATCCAGTTCACGAACTGAGAGGCGGGGACCTCAACTACATGCGTGTCCTCACCCAGTCCAGGAAACCGTGGGAACTCCTCGCCCGGCAAGCCATTCAGCTTAGCCATCCCCACATACACCTCATGCCGATCAGTGTTGTAGACCTCGATCTCCGTGTCCTTGCCAACACCCTTCAACACGTCCCGCAGCAACTTGAACGGGACCGTGCAATCTCCACCCTCAACAACCACACAGTCCATGCTAGACTCCGCACCGACCTCAAGATCGTAGGCCGCCACCAGCAACTTCCCAGTCTCGGGCTCAGCAGCCAACAACACATTACCAAGTACCTGGAGCGTGGACCGCACACAAACACACGACCCTACCCGATTGACCGCCTCCGCCAAAGCTCCCGCTCTTACCACTACACGCAAACTAATCACTTCCCCTCTCAAGATGCTTAGGAGTATATACTCTAGGCTACGGTAACGTCAAGTGCTTAGCGAAAAGGAGTCGTTTCCACCACGGTAGGCTGGTTAGGATGGTGGTTAGGTAGTTATCGACTTCGAGTGCTACTTGGTCGGCTAGTTGGTCGCAGAGGAGTTCATGGGTACGGGAGATCATGGTGATTGTTTCGGCTCGGGTTGCTGGTTCATCGAGTCGGGTGCCGTCGCTAATTCCGTATTGGGTTGCCCAGTTGATGTGTGAGTTGGGTTCTGGGGCTGGTTCTGATTCGGTAGGTGCATCTTCTTCGGCTGCGTAGTCTTCGGGGAACCACTTACGGCCAATATAGCTGAGTCGGGTATTGGCTTGTAAGTGTGGTGTGTATCGAAAGCACATTGCGGACGCTAGGTTAGCTGGCTTAGTGCCGTCGAGTTCGATGTCCATGCTTGTGGGTCCAAGCCCGAGCCAGTTACGCCATTCGGGCGGTGCGGTCGTTGTGGCTTGGTTACTGATGTGGTTCTTACGGAGCCCATCCATGCCGCGATACCAGTATTTGAACCGTAAGGCACAACCGGATAGTTGCCGACCAGGACCGAACCAGCCGTTGGGTCGATCCCCACCGTCGGTTCGATCAACTCCACATAGGTAACGGAGCTTGAGGAGATCGCCCTTCCAGCCGCCACCGTAGTGAGTTGTGCTCGCATCCCACGCGTAGCTGATTGCGGACTGCTCAAGTTCAATACGTGTGATGAGTAGTCGCGGGTCGATGTCTACTTCCTGTGCGACTTGATCAATCATCTCGACGCATGAGGGCCAGTAGAGTTGGATGCCCTGACCGTGTGTTTGCCACCATGCATAAGGATATGCACCCGGCAGTGGGTTGTAGCACTCAATCCATGCTTGCGGGATCACTACCATGTTCATCACTCCCCTGATGCGGTATTACAGTGCGTGTGCTGGGTTCCAGTACGAGATCGCATACGTCACGCCCAACGATCCTGGCGTTGCTGCCTGAGCAGGCGTATGCAAGCGGACCAATCAGTGCTTGCAGCCTGGGGTTGAGCCAGACAGACTCGACACGCGCCTGCTTAGCTGTCGCACTACCTGCGCCCTGTATGCCACTATGGCGTGTCCTCGCGGCAGCGTAGCAGGCAGTCTGCCAGTCGATGCGCTCCCACCCTGCGAGTATCAGCGGGTCGTAGACCTCGTGCGCGTAGCCCGACAGTAGCACCGCACCCGGCGCGGCGAGCAGCGCGGAGACCAGTGCGGCGTGGAGGTCAGTGGCCCGCATATCATGCCCAGCGGAGTCTCGATTATCGTAGCCGTCCGCAGCGCGGCTCTCGCCGACATACGGCGGGTCACAGTAGCAGAACCCGTCGTCGGTGCAGTAGCGATCAATGACCGTCAGCGCGTCCGCGTTCTCGATCTGGACGTGCCGTAGCCGCTCGATGCACATTGGCAACACGTCCTCGACACGGCTGAGTAGCTTCGAGCAGCAGCTAGCCATGCCACGGTTCGAGGTTGTAACCGAAGTGCTCAAGCTAGAGCCCCAATTACCCGAGAATGACGTAGCCGCTACGTACCACCACTTCCACGCTCGCCGCACCGGGTCCGGCTCATCCTGCCACGTTGCCTTGCAGTCACGCCACAGTTCGCGGCCATACTCACTGAGTCGCGCCAGCCGCATGAACTCGTCCGGCTGGTCGCGCAGGACGCGGAAGAACCCGGCCACACCCGAGTGAAGGTCATTGATCGTCTCGACCTCGGCAGGCTCTTTCCCGAACAGCATGGACGCGGCCCCGCAGAACGGCTCCACGTAGGTCCGGTGTGATGGTATGAGCGGTCGGAGCTTGGCGACCATGTTGCCCTTGCCACCATACCACCCGAACGGTGCGCGAGACCTAGCCAATGTTACGCCTCCTCGTTGTCGTGCAGAAACTGGCGTATATGCAACACAAGGCTCGTTGTGTTGCAACTATTCGGACCAACCGAACACTTGTCACTTAGAGGCGAACAGGTGGGCTATCGTCCCCACCATCCTCCGCTAACGTCTGGCCGGTCAGTTCATGGTAGTGATCCACTGCACATCCAACTTCATACTGCCAATGCTCGATTTGCTGCTGGAAGAACTTGATGTTCTTACGAAACTTGGCGACCTCCTTACGAATGCAGTCGGGGCACGTAGCCTGCCCGGATATGCAACCAAAGTCGGGCGCATCCAGCATCAACTTCCCGCACATGGTGAGGTTGGCCCACCCACTTGACAGATGGATAACCCCATCGCGCGGTGGGGGCTTAGCTAGCTCACGCAGCAGATAGAGGACCGCCTGTAACGCCCACTGCAACTCCGGCACTAGGCGGGTCTCGACGCCTGGCTTCAGACTATCGTCGAACTGCGGATAGTCCATCTCTTCGTTGAGCCCGTCCACAACGCCCTGCAACTGGTTACGCACGAACGATACCAGGGTAGCTTCCCGACCACCTTGCCTACCGAAGCTCTGCCAATACTCATCAAACGCCGAATCAAGGTCCCCCATCCCGGAATCATCGTCACAATGGCTGTTATGGACCCGGTAGTAGTTGGCCGCAGCATCGTGTACTGCTTGCAGTGCATCGCGTATCTCGTTGCCGGGGTTCTTACTCATCATCGCACTCGCCCGCCCCCATTGTCTGAGCTTCTGCACTCGTCGCCATGTCAATCAGTTCCGCCAGGTAAGCACCCGCTACATTGAAGCTAGCCAACTTCGTATCAGCCTCGCTCGTTGTTTACCTTAACGTAGTAGTGACAGCCGTCTGGCGATGTGACCCCCAAGCAGGTTGGGTAAGGCTCTGCTGCTAACAGCCAATCTGGCAGCATACTGAGCCTCCGCACGTAACGTTTCAGTGTCATCGTTTATTCTCCCTAATCGCACCAGAACCTCTGCCGCCTCTGGCATGAGTTATTAGCGCTGGTCAGTGTCGGTGTCGCGATATGGCTCGTCAGTGACCTGGACAGATTCAACGCACCAGCCTGGCGTGACACGAATCCTATCCCAGTCTGCTACGATAGCCTCGCAAACATCGAGCGGTTCAGGCTCAACCCCTTCGAACGTCGCGACAACGTGACGCGCACCAGGAGCACGGTAGCCTGTACGGATGACCGCGTATGCCTTTGGGAAGCTATCCAACTCCCTCAGTGTCAGAATATGGTATGACGGACATGACCCCCAGTAAATCCCCACTCTACGGTCAGGCTCTACCACTTCGGTATGCCAGCGCTTCGGGTCCAGGAGACAACGCACCCAGTATGGCAAGGCGTCAACTCGCCGGCAGTGATCATCCACATCCTCGCGTCTCCACCTCTCCACCTCGTTTCCCATGTGTGCATTTACCTCGTCCTCCATGCTAATCATCTCCTATCACTAGGAGTATATAGCCTACGCTACGGTTACGTCAACACTTTAGTATTATGGTGTTGGTAGTTTCCCGGTGATTGCGGCGTTGATTCGGTTGCACAGGTCGGTTCCGAGTAGTGCATTGATGTTGTCAGGGTCGAGGTGGTCGGTGATGGACTCCCACAGTTCGGTTAGCAGGCCGTAGATAGCTCGGCCTGCGTTGAGTCGGAGTTGTAGGTCACGGACACGGGCGGACTCGATGTGCTGCTTTGAGTCGTTGAACCAGTTTCGTAGCCGGTTCACTTCCTTAGCCTTACGGACCTTAGCTTCGGGTGTATCGTCTGGCATTGCATCGACAGCCCGGAGTTCAGACTCGAACCCTTCGAGCCCGCACCATACAAGTGTTATGCCGTAGTTCGCGTTGAACTGCTCGGTCGATGCCTGTAACGCGGCAACGTCCGCGATCAGTGACTCAAGCATTGTGTTGTCCCCTGTCTTGGTGCTGGATGACGCTACGCACTCGTTCAGTTCGTTCAGGACTTGTTGTGCGAGTGCGGCCATCTGGATGGCTTGCATCGACGTGAACACGCCATCGCCCAGGCAGGCGTTCTCATTGAATACGTCGTCTTGGTAGCGAGCTGACGACGTGGAGTGATTCCCCACCAGCCGATTACTGACGGCGTCTCGCCAAGCCCTGGAAAGCCGACGGTGACAGTGCAGGTCCACGGGCGATAGATCGAGAACCACGCCCGGGTCACCCGAACAACCGTAGTTGGGCGGACGGTGTGACGGCAGGCTTCGGCAGAGACGGGCAGTCTGCAGGGTCGGTCGCGACCAGAAAGAGGAACTCCGTGTTGCGCACGTGGCTTACCCTTCCCACCTTCTCCCCGTCTGGGTTGTAGATCCCTATCTTCGCCCCAACGTACCTTGCATGCTCGTTCTCGATGACCCTTACCGTGCCGCGTTCAGCTAGGACCTGTTCGAGGTCATCGCGACTGATGTACCCTTCGTTGTTGAACGAGACGACCAGGACGCGTGCCCGGACTCGTCGTATGACGTCGGCCAGGGCAGCTCGGAAGCGAGGCTTCGAGTTGAAGACACTCCGCCGCTCACGGCAGTCCACGCGCTTGCAGGCGACTCCGTATGTCGGGGGCTTGTCCCACATAACGAGCGTCTCCCATATGTGATAGTTGGCTAGATATGAGTGTTGGTTGTACGGCGGGTCCAGGTAGGCCACGTCGCACTCGACGCTTGAGGCAGCCTCAGCCGCCTCGGAACACAGGGCAGTACCCTTGCCATAGGGAGACCTGGGCAGGAGCTCGGGAACACGTAGCTCAAGGTCCTTGCTAGCTCGAGGTGCCCAACTCTTCAGATAGGCCATCTGAAGACCCGTGGTGGAGTCGACGCGGTCAGCTGCCTCCATGAGCGACACGAGCAGAACCGCCTCAAGCTCCTCAGGGAGGCACTTAGCAGCGATCTCCTCCCTGATAGCATCGATGCGCTCCCCGTTCTTCGGGTGGAAGAACCGCGAGCGTATGCAGAAGGTCTCCGTGAAGTACCCTGGGCGCCCAGGCAGAGTACGGAGTTCCCGGATCAGCCTGTCGGCATCTGGAAGTACCTCTTCCCGGTCTGCTTGCACGTAGCACAGAGCGAGGGCATGCGCGTAGTGGTTGTGATCATTAGCGATGACTGTATAGCCTCGCCCCTTCAGAGCGTGCCCTACGCGGGACGTGCCCGAGAAGAGGTCAAGGACTGTGCGTGCATTTGGTACCGATGCCACAGCCTGCACTATCCCGGGCAGGAGTGCTCGCTTGGACCCGATGTACTTGACCAATCGAGTTACCTCACTTGCTAAACTGCATGGTGGTATCGCGACGCCAGTCGTCCCCTGTCAACAGCCATTGAACGAGCCCGTTTGCCAGGCGCAAATACTGCTCGCACGCACACAGGTAGTGCATGTCGAACCACGCGAAGTTCTTGAGCCTGTCCGACTGCATGCTGAAGCTGACATGGTACTTGTTCCGATAGTGGATGAACGCTCCATTCGCCATTACTATGAGCGAGCATCGAGTGTACCGGGGAGCCACTTCGAGATACTGCATCATCTGGAATGACAGGCGCTCATGCGCATTGCCGTCGACGTGCCTGCCCTTGCTCGACTTGCCTGACTTGTACTCCAGCAGGAGCTTCTCGTGCAGCATACCATCCTGCTCCAGTACCACCGTGCCGTCGAACTGCGTGGTCTTGTCGGAGTACAGGAGGGGATATCACGTCGGAGCGTCTGGACGATGCGGGTAGCGACATGGCATGTCCCGAGAGAGTGGGCAAAACGGGTATAGTTCGCCGAGGGGTATACCAGAGAGGCCAACCCCAGGTGCGCCACTCTACGCAGACGCTGGAACACCGGGGTGTCAACAACCGCCGTCTCTAGCTTCGTGAGCTCGATCCGTCCGTGTACCGGGTCGGCGATGTGTCGATGCGGCGCTAGGTCGGCGCGGTTAGCCACTGCTTCCCCACCCTGACCACGAGTCCAGCCTCCTCTAGCCGCTTTCGCGCATCGTCGGCCGCCTCTGCGAGTTCGGGCTTGGTATCCTGCAGAACCTTCTTCGCATTCTGGAACTCGTAGCCGTCCACTTTCAGGAGGTAGTCCAGAGACGCCACTAACTCGGCCCAGTCAGGCGGCTCCATCTCGTCCTTGGGGACCAGCAGACGCTGTGCAGCCTCGAGGCGCTCTGCGACCTTAGGGTGCAGCTTGCGATCATCCGCAGACTGCTCGCCAGCGGAATAGAGACGGAAGTAGTCGTCGGCTAGAGCAGACGAATATGGCCCTCGTCGGTACCAACTGAACCGGTACCCGAGGTCAACGCCCAGCCGCTGGCCCAGGTACACTGCCTTCTGCATCATGAGACGCTTGTCGAAGTCGTCGACTGAGGCTTCGACGCCAAGACCCTCGAGGACCAGCTTCAACGCCAGTAGCCCGTTGTCCACGGTGCTCGCCCCTCCCTCAGGCAGCGGTGTATACCACTCTGACACATTCAAGCGCCAACAGGTTACCCCTCTCTGCGGAAGGAGGTGCCCGCATACTCGCCCTCTGTGGGCGCATAGCGTCTGATAGCCTCTGCCTCACCTGGGAATCTCTTCACTAGCTCGCTCACGCGAAACTTGCGTTCAAGCCATGTCCTTCTGTTCCCCTCGATGGCCTCGTCTGCAACGCTGGACGTCGGCACGGGCACGTATAGAGTACGTCCATCGTGCGTCAGCCTCGCCCACACCAAGGAGCCGGCCCTGACCTCACACACTGCTGCACCACTGCCCGCAGCAACGCTAGCGACTGTGAGCCAGAAGGCCGCCACAAGGCCCTCGAAATCCCGTCCCCCAGTCGCGCTACCACTCGGCAGGCCCGTCTGGGACTCACCTGCCCTGAAATCCTCCATTTCGCGGGCGATACGCTCAAGCTCGGCGTGACTCTCCATATTGCAGTCCCTCATCTACTCACCTTCCTCGGGAGGACAGCGCGCAGGACCTAGCCACTCCAGGGTGTCTCTTCGGTGGACCTCGGCGCACACCTCCCCACTCACTCGACTCCTGACCTGACAGGCACTACTCGGCGGCCTTGTCCATACCGGACCGCCTGGGCCCACGGACCTCGTCGCATCCCCAGCAGAGCCGGCCCGATCTGCCCTTCCGCATCACCACCCCGAAAGGACCCACCATGGCGCTCCTCTCCACCGACGACCTCGAGACCATCGACGCTATCCAGCGCGAGCCCATGGAGGTGTGGGGCGGCCGGACCCTCTGGGTCTGGGGCCTCTCCTTCCGCCAGTTCACCCGGCTCCTCAGCCAGTCCAGACAGTCTCCGCGATAGAGGCCCTCGGTCACTGTTCGCCTCCTTCGCTCTCGCCCGCGCACTCCGCCAATAGCAGCAGCGCGTACCCCGCCAGGTCGCGCAGCGTGTCGCGCACCGACTCGTCGCCATGGTCGATCGTCCGCCCGAGACAGGCCGCGCGCGTCAACGTGTA